>ERZ791765.244-NODE-244-length-68744-cov-16.040487_pt1 | contig 68744 bp, 59 predicted proteins | sample MGYA00509949_ERZ791765 | MGnify/ENA primary metagenome ERZ791765 (study PRJEB30046, sample SAMN00791980) | human gut metagenome | study: EMG produced TPA metagenomics assembly of the A metagenome-wide association study of gut microbiota in type 2...
TTCTCTTAAGAAATTTTCAAGGTTGTTGTCTATTGTTTAATTATCAAGGTTCTTTGTTGTTTCTTTTCTCCAGAAGCAACTCTGATATTTTATCATGTTGTTTTCTGTTTGTCAAGAACTTTTTTGTTTTATTTTTTTGTGATTCTTTTCAAACTTTCGCTTGTTTCGAATCAGCTTTAATATATTATCACGTGTATCTTCGTTTGTCAACACTTTTTTGAATCTTTTTAAATCCATTTTGATAATACATTTTAGTGCATAGGCACTAAACGGAGAAAGAGGGATTTGAACCCTCGCGCCGGTTTCCCGACCTACACCCTTAGCAGGGGCGCCTCTTCAGCCTCTTGAGTATTTCTCCTCGCCTGAATTTCTGTAATATCTTACAGCATTTATTCAGTTGTGCACCAACAGTGCATATGTGATTATACTAGACTGTTGTCACAATGTCAATGTCTAAATTCAAACTTTTTTATTTTTCTTTGATTTGTTGTTATGTCCGCCCTTAGTGTTCCATTTTCATGTGCAATTGTCGTGCTTATTCAAAAGGAATCACAGCTCCGTCATAGGTTTTTTCGATATATTCTTTAATCTCATCTGATTTCAATGCCTTTACAAGAGCCTGTATCTTTTCCTCTTTTTCATTTCCCTCTTTTACTGCAATAATGTTTACATATGTTTTTGCAGCCTCAGAATCTGATTTTTCATATGCAAGCGCATCTTTGGCTACAGAATATCCTGCTTCCAGCGCATAGTTTCCATTTAGTACTACATATGCAGTTTCTCCGGTCACTCTTGCTACCTGTGCAGCTTCCAGTTCTACAATTTCTACATTATATGGATTTTCTTCAATATCATTTACTGTTGCATTGAGTCCTGCCCCGTCTTTTAATGTGATAATTCCATTGTCCTGTAAGAGAAGCAATGCTCTGGCTTCATTTGTCGTATCATTTGGCACTGCGATTTTATCACCTTCGGAAATTTCATCCAGACTCTTTTTTGTTCCTGGATAAATTCCAAATGGCTCATAATGGATATCTCCTGCATCTACCAGATGAGTTCCTTTTTCCTCGTTGAAACTTTCCAGATATGGCACATGCTGGAAATAGTTTGCATCAAATTCTCCGCTCTCTACAACTTCATTTGGCTGCACATAGTCATCAAACACTGTCACTTCCAGCTGATATCCTTCTTTTTTCAGAATCGATTTTGCCTGTTCCAATATTTCAGCGTGTGGAGTTGCAGATGCTGCTACTTTAATCGTCTTTGCATCTTCACTGCTGCCTTTCTCCTCTGCTTTTGAATTACTTTGGCATCCTGTCAGTACTCCTAATGTTAAGATCCCTGTTAATATAATTGCTGTTACCTTTTTCATATTCTCTCTCCTTTTCCCTTTTGTTTTTGCTGTTTTTCTATTTTCTTTTATCCAGTACAGATGCAGCTTTCATTCCCGCCGACTGGAAAATCTGAACCAGTATCACAAGCAGAACAACTGTCACGATCATGATTTCAGACTGATATCGATAATATCCATAACGGATGGCGATATCTCCCAGTCCACCGCCGCCTACAGTTCCTGCCATAGCTGAGTATCCGAGGATCGTTCCTATTGCAATTGTCGCTCCTGTGATCAGAGATGTTCTTGCTTCTACGAGAAGAACCCTGGTGATAATCGTGAAATTTCCTGCTCCCATTGCTTTTGCAGCCTCAATCACTCCCTCATCCACTTCTTTAGCCGAAGATTCCACCATTCTTGCAATAAACGGCACTGCTGCCACCACCAGTGGAACAATGGTTGCTGATGATCCGTAGCTTTGCCCCACGAGCAATCTCGTGAGCGGTATCACAAGGATTAAAAGAATCAGAAACGGGATGCTTCTCACAATGTTTGAAATAAGATCTAATATCTTATATAACACTGCATTCGGTTTCAAACCGTCTTTATCTGATACTGCCAGGCAGATTCCCATTGGGAGACCAAAGACATATCCCAGAATCGTAGATGCCAGTGTCATATATAAAGTTTCTTTTACTCCATTTAAAATCATTAAGATCACGTCTTCACTCCACATCATCCGTCACCTCCTCCAGTTCAATGCCACATGTTTTTAAATAGTTCTGCATTTCCTCTGCCTGTCTGCTGTCTCCTGCAAACTCCAGAATCATTTCGCCTTTTGCAACACCTCCGATATTTCTTGTGTCTGCCCGCAGAATGTTGACCGGTTCCCGGAACTTTAAGATCATATTAGCGATCACTGGCTGGAACGCCGAATTTTCTGAAAATACAATTCGTACTTTTCTGCCGCTCTGAATCAGATCTTTTGTATTGCCGGAAGATTCTGCTCTGCTGATATCATCTCCTTCATCTTTTCGGATTAATTCTCTTGCCACATCTGATTTTGGATGACTGAATATCTCGGACACACTTCCTGTCTCCACAATTTCTCCTGATTTCATGATCGCTACATGAGAACAGATTTTTCTGACCACAGACATCTGATGGGTAATGATCACGATCGTAATATTAAATTTCCGGTTGATTTCCTGTAACAATTCCAGAATCGATGCTGTTGTCTGTGGATCCAAAGCGCTTGTAGCTTCATCACATAACAAGATTTTAGGCGATGTTGCAAGTGCTCTTGCAATTGCAACTCTCTGTTTTTGACCACCTGATAATTGAGAAGGAAATGCATTTGCTTTTTCCTTCAATCCTACGATTTCCAGAAGTTCTTCCGCTTTTTCTCTTGCTTCCTTTTTCTTTTTGCCCTGGATATACATCGGAAAACACACATTTTCCAGTACTGATTTCTGCATCAGAAGATTAAAATGCTGAAAGATCATTCCAATCTGTTCTCTTTGCTTTCTCAGTTCTTTCTCTTTCAGCCCGCCCAATGCACGTCCTTTTATCAATACATTTCCGGATGTAGGCTGCTCCAGAAAGTTCATACATCGTACCAATGTACTTTTTCCTGCTCCTGACATTCCGATAATTCCGTAAATTTCTCCTGATCTTATTGTCAGGCTTACATTTTTTAACGCCTGAACAGTTCCTTCTTTGGAAGAATATGTTTTGGACACATTTTCAATTTTAATTTCCGCCATTGCTTTTTCCTTCCATTTTTTATTCGTTTTCCCTTATTCTGTTTGGGATGTATTTAACTATATCATTTTAGTTGGAAATGTGTTAATTCTAAAAAAATACAGCCAGTAATAGTTTTTTCCTATTACTGGCTGTGATATTTTAATTGATATCCAACGTTTTGTCTTTATATTTTGATATTTCTTCCAGATATTTTTTCCCGAGTGGACTGATTGCAACTCCGCTTCTGACCAAGTATCCAATGGTCATCACTTCATCTGATTTCAGCTTTACTGCACAATACTCTTCCCCGTTAAGTTCCTCGCAGATGATACCGGAACATAAGGTATATCCATTCAATCCTACCATAAAATTCAGAATCGTCGCCCGATCATCTACCTTGATCAGCTGCTTATATTCAAATGTACTCAGCACTTCTTCTGCAAAATAAAAGGAATTGTACGTCCCTTGTTCAAAAGACAGACAAGGGTATTCATTTAGCTCTTCCAGTTCAATTTCTTTCCGATTTGCCCAGGGATGTCCTTTCCACATATACACATAAATACTGCACTTAAGAAGTTCATGAAATTCAAGATTACACTCATGGAATAATTTTGTCAGTACTTTCCGGTTAAACTCATTGACATACAGAATCCCGATCTCACTTTTGAAATTCTTAACGTCCTGAATCACGTCATATGTTTTTGTTTCATGAACAGCAAACTCGTATTCTTCCATGCCGAACTGTCTCACCATCTCTACAAAGGCATTTACTGCAAATGTATAGTGCTGCATTGATACGCTGAATTTCTTTTTTTGATTTTCTTTTTCCACGTATTTGGATTCGATCAGCTGGTACTGCTCCACAACCTGCCTGGCATACCCGATAAATTCCTCGCCCTCCGGCGTAACAGACACGCCTCTGTTGGTTCTTCGAAACAGATCAATCCCGATTTCTGTCTCCAGTTCTTTGATTGCTGAGGATAAGCTCGGCTGGGAAATAAACAGTCTTCTCGCCGCTTCATTCATAGATCTGGCATGTGCAACAGTGATCGCATATTTTAACTGTGTTAATGTCATTGTATTTCAGCCCTTTCCGGACAATTTTCATCAATTATTTTCTGGATACGGTCATGTACGATCTCTGCAATCTCCGTAGTTTTCATATTTTTGTATTCTTCATAATACAGCGGTTCTAAAAAGTGTACCCGTACCGTAACCTGACTGATTGTTTTCGTATCGAATGGTTTAAAAGAATCAATCAATGCAACCGGAACAATCGGACATTTTGCTTTGGTTGCAGCTTTAAAGCTTCCGCCTTTGAAGGAGCCGATCTGATTTCCATTTTTAGAACGGGTTCCCTCGGCAAAAATCAGATAGTTCTTTCCATTTTGAACTTCCTTTGATACATCAATGATCACCTGCATAGACTGCCTGATATCTTCCCGGTCTATCATATATGCATGCATACAGGAAAAGACCTGCTTTAAAAACGGAACATCCTTTACTTCTTTTTTGGCTACTACAGAAAACGGATATGGACATGCGTCTAATATAGCCAGCACATCATACATTCCCTGATGGTTCGGAAAAAACATAAATCCGTTCTCTTTTGGAAGATTTTCTGCACCATGTTCTTCTATTTTTACATTTCCGCCTTTGTTGGCACGAAAAACAATCCACTTTAAAAACTTAACATGTTCTTCCAGTGTATAGTTTTCCGGGTGTGCCGCTCTGTGACACAATTTGATCCACATGTACGGAACCAGTAAGATATTCCGAAACACCATTAATAAAATACGTTTCATTTTTTCTGCTCCTGAAATTACTCATTTTTATAGGTGCAATACTCTTTGATTGCACTTTCATATAAATTATTGCCCTCACTGTCTATGACAACGATTACCGGAAAGTTTTCTACCTGAAGCTTTCGAATTGCTTCTGTCCCCAGATCATCATATGCAACAACTTCTGATTTTGTGATACATTTTGACAGCAACGCTCCTGCGCCTCCTACTGCCGCAAAATAGACTGCACCATTTCTGATTACAGCATCAATCACATCCTGTGTTCTTTTTCCTTTTCCGATCATCGCACCCATCCCAAGATCCAGAAGCTGTGGTGTATATTTATCCATGCGGCTGGCCGTTGTCGGACCTGCAGAACCGATAGGACGTCCTTCCCTTGCCGGAGACGGTCCCATATAATAGATAATCTGATCCTGGATATCAATCGGAAGATTTTCCTGATTCTGCAGTGTTTCATACATTCTTTTATGCGCAGCATCCCGCGCTGTATAAATAGTTCCTGTAATATATACATAATCTCCTGATTTCAGAGTTTTTAATTCTTCTTTTGAAATCGGAGCCTGCAAATGTCTTTCCATAATGCTTTCCTTTCTGTTTTTCTTTTAAAGTTCACGAACGACATGTCTGTTTACATGACAGCAGATATTGATTCCTACCGGAAGCCCTGCAATATGTGTCGGATATGTATTGATATTAACTGCAAGCGCAGTAGTTGTTCCTCCAAGCCCTCCGGGTCCGATTCCAAGGCTGTTGATTTTCACAAGCATCTCCTCTTCCATGTCTTTTACATATGGAATGTCAGAATGTACCCCCACTTCTCTTGTCAGAGCTTCTTTTGCCATCAGCGCACATTTTTCAAAGGTTCCCCCGATTCCTACTCCAACTACCATCGGAGGACAGGCATTCGGACCGGCGTCCCTGACTGCCGTCAGAATCGCATGTTTTACTCCCTCAATACCTTCTGCCGGCTTCAACATAAATACACGGCTCATATTTTCGCTTCCAAATCCTTTTGGTGCTACTTTTATCTTCACCTTATCTCCTGCAACGATTTTGGTATGGAGCACTGCCGGTGTATTATCTTTTGTATTTTCACGGATTAATGGATCTTTTACCACAGATTTTCTTAAAAAACCTTCTGTGTACCCCTGTCTGACCCCTTCATTGACTGCCTCTTCCAGAAGGCCACCCTCCAGATGCACATCCTGCCCGATTTCCAGAAATATAACTGCCATTCCGGTATCCTGACAGATTGGAATCATATCATCAGCCGCAATTTTTAAATTTTCCTGCAGCTGTCCCAATATCTGTTTTCCAAGCGGTGATTTTTCGTCCTGCTCCGCCTGTTTCATTGCTGTGTCCATATCTTTTGACAGATAGTGGTTTGCTTCAATACACATTTCTTTGATATTTTTTGAGATTTCTCTCACATCAATTGTACGAATCATAATGCCTCCTAGAATTTTTTACAATCATCAGGTTTCTGTTTTCACTATCCAGTATTATAGTATAGTTCCTTCAAAATTGAAACAAAAAAAGAGAGCCGGATGCTCTCTTTTGAGGTTCCGGCTCTCTTTCGGGAAGGGGGTGATACAATCCAGTTATCCTATTTTTCTTGATTTTCGATAAATGATCGCTCCTACAATAATGTTGAGTGAGATCAGCAGTCCAATCACCCATTTTGCATAGTCGTTATCAAAATCACCAGTCTTGACTGCTGGAACCAGGGCTTTACATACTACACATCTTCCATCACGATATATGTGTCCTGTTACTGCAATCGTCACCTTCTCCAGTGTTGTTTCGTTCTTTCCATCTTTATCCAGATATAATTTTCCGCAAGTCTCACACCGGTAGTATGCTTTATTTCCGGCTTCTGTACATGTTGGTTTTTTCTCCTGTACTGCTGTCATGCTGTGCTCATGTGGTTTTACATAATCCGGATCGATCTCGCCGCAAACAGTACAGATTCCATCCTGATACTGATGTCCCGTCGGAGGAAGCGTAATCTCTTCTACCATTGTCTCCTCTGTTCCCGCCTTGTCGAGATACAGCTTTTTGCAGGACTGACACTGATAGCAGGCTTTATATCCGGCTTCTGTACATGTCGGTAGTTTTTCCTGAACCACCAACATATCGTGCTGATGCTTTTCTGACTGTCTTGCCGTGAATGAGAATGTTACAATCCGATACCATCCATTCTCTGATTCTTCGACCTTTGGTGTTCCCTGTACTTCATTTCCAGAAAGCACAGTAATCAGCTCCGGCGCTGCAAATTGATATCCTTCTTTTGCTTCATATGTTACATGAAGCTCATACTCACCTTCCTCAAATTTATCTGTTGACAGTAACGTGTTTTCTCCGTTCTTCGTCGTCCATTCAACCATATTGATAAAATAGTGTGCACCGGCAGGAACCTCTAATTCATATGACGGCATTTCTCCGATGACCGGCCAGGTTATATGATTTGTATTGATGATCGTAATCTCTTGTCTTCCCTCAGCCGGATTTTCATCACTTGTTTCCGCCGCCTCTGCAACTGAAAAAATCATAACTGCAAACATACAAACTGCTAAAGGTAGTGCCAGCCAACTCTTTGCCTTTTTCATAATCTCACGCTCCTCTCCCTGATTTCATTTTAATCATTGGTTTTCTGGTTTCCTTTGTGTGCACTTTATTTTGTTGTATGGTTCTTTTTTCTTTATTATACTATAATTTACTGTTTTTATCTATATTTTCTTTATATTCTTTATTTTTTTATATTTTATCTGATTATTTGTTTTAAAAAAAACCTCCGCATATCATGCGAAGGCTCTTTCTCTTTATTCTTCTATTGGAACGTCTGTCTCTTCCTCATCCTCAGAAATTTCGATTTCTTCTCCATCGATCTCTGCAGATGCTTTTCTTACTTTTGCGATACTTGCAACTTTTTCATTCTCAGGCAGATTGATCAGTTTTACACCGGATGTGATTCGTCCGTATACAGAAATGTCGGAACACTTCATACGGATCACGATTCCTTCCGTATTGATCATCATGATCTCGCTGTCTTCATCGACCGCCTTCATACCAACCACATCGCCTGTTTTTTCCGTGATCTTATAGCATTTTACACCTTTTCCTCCACGGTTCTGTCTTGTAAATTCATCCATATCTGTCAGTTTGCCCATACCTTTTTCAGATGCAATGAGCAGATATTTTCCTTGATCGCTGATCTGCATTCCGATTACTTCATCATGATCTCCAAGGTTCATGCCACGCACTCCCATAGAAACACGGCCTGTCGGACGCACATCCTTCTCACTAAACCGGATACACATACCGTATTTTGTAACCAGGATCACATCCTGTTCATCATCTGTAATCTTCACTTCGATCAGTTTATCATCTTCTCTGAGAACGATCGCAGCCAGTCCGGTCTTTCTGACATTTGCATAATCTTTAATCGGAGTCTTTTTCACAAGACCTTTTTCTGTTGCCATCAACAGATACTGTCCATCCTCGTACTCCCGGATTGGAATCATTGCTGTGATCTTCTCATCCGGCATCAGCTGCAGCAGATTGATGATTGCAGTACCGCGCGCAGTTCTGCTTGCTTCCGGAATCTCATAGCCTTTCAGACGGTACACACGTCCTGTATTTGTAAAGAACATGATATAGTGATGTGTTGTCGTAATAAACAGTTCCTTGATATAGTCATCATCCAGGATCTGCATTCCTTTGATTCCTTTTCCGCCTCGGTTCTGACTCTTGAATGTATCCATGGACATTCTCTTAATGTATCCCATTTTTGTCATGGTGATCACCACATTTTCTCTTGGGATCAGATCTTCCATGGAAATATCAAACTCATCAAATCCGATGGATGTTCTTCTCTCATCTCCATATTTTTCGGAAATGACAAGAATCTCCTTTTTGATCACACCAAGAAGCAGTTTTCTGTCCGCAAGAATCGCTTTTAATTCCCCGATCTTCTTCATCAGTTCTTCGTACTCTGCTTCCAGCTTCTCACGCTCCAGACCTGTCAGTGCACGCAGACGCATATCTACGATCGCACTTGCCTGTACTTCTGTCAGGTCAAATCTGGCCATCAACTCTTCCTTCGCAGTCTGAACATTCTTAGATCCGCGGATAATCCGGATTACCTCATCAATGTTATCCAGTGCAATCAGTAATCCCTGTAAAATATGAGCACGCTCTTCTGCTCTGTTCAGCTCATACTGTGTTCTTCTCGTCACAACCTCTTCCTGGTGCTTCAGATAATGCTTCAGCATATCCAGGATATTCATGACTTTTGGCTCATTGTTGACTAAAGCCAGCATGATCACACCGAAGGTATCCTGCAGCTGTGTATGTTTATAAAGCTGGTTTAAAATTACATTCGGATTGACATCTCTTCTCAATTCGATACAGATGCGCATTCCCTCACGGCTGGACTGATCGCTTAAATCGGTGATCCCATCTACCTTTTTATCACGTACCAACTCTGCGATCTTCTCGATCAGTCGGGCTTTATTTACCATGTATGGCAGCTCCGTTACGATAATCCTGTTCTTACCGTTTGCCATTGGTTCAATATTGGTAATCGCACGCACACGGATCTTACCGCGTCCTGTGCGGTATGCTTCTTCAATTCCTCTTGTTCCGAGAATCTCTGCTCCGGTTGGAAAATCCGGTCCTTTGACGATCTTTAAAATATCATCAATACTTGTCTCTCCGTTTTCATCGATCTGGTCGTCAATGATCTTCACGACCGCGCCAATGATTTCACGCAGGTTATGCGGCGGAATGTTCGTTGCCATTCCGACTGCAATACCGGATGTTCCGTTTACCAGAAGATTCGGGAATCTGGCCGGAAGAACTGTCGGTTCTTTCTCTGTCTCGTCAAAGTTCGGTGCAAAATCTACGGTATTTTTATTGATGTCAGCAGTCATCTCCATGGAAATCTTGCTCAGACGTGCCTCTGTATATCGCATGGCAGCAGCGCCATCACCGTCTACAGACCCAAAGTTCCCGTGTCCGTCAACCAGAGGATATCTCGTAGACCATTCCTGTGCCAGATTTACCAGTGCTCCATAAATAGAGCTGTCGCCATGAGGATGATATTTACCCATTGTATCACCAACAATACGCGCACATTTACGATGCGGCTTGTCAGGTCCATTATTCAGCTCGATCATTGAATACAGGATTCTTCTCTGTACCGGCTTTAATCCGTCTCTGACATCCGGCAGGGCACGGGATGCGATAACGCTCATCGCATAGTCGATATAGGAAGTCTCCATTGTCTTTTTCAGGTCAACTTCATGGACTTTATCAAAAATATTATCTTCCATGTTCCTTCTCCTTGTTTTTTAAGTGTATTGCAATTCTATATATCCAGATTTTTAACAAATCTGGCATTTTCTTCAATGAACTCTCGTCTTGGTTCTACCTTGTCTCCCATCAGTGTAGTAAATGTCAGATCCAGTTCGGAAGATGTCTCGTCATCCATAGTCACCCTCAAAAGTACACGATGCTCCGGATCCATTGTTGTCTCCCAGAGCTGATCCGCATCCATTTCACCAAGACCTTTATAACGCTGAATCTTATTATTGCTGTCACGTCCTACTTCTGTAAGAATCTCATTTAATTCCTCATCACTGTATGCATACCAGACTTTTTTATTTTTTTCCAGCTTATACAGCGGCGGCTGTGCCAGATACACATAGCCTTCTCTGATCAGATCCGGCATAAAACGATATAAAAATGTCAGAAGCAGGGTGCTGATATGCGCACCATCCACATCGGCATCAGTCATGATAATAATCTTATGATACCGCAGCTTGGAAATATCAAAATCCTCATGAATTCCTGTTCCAAACGCCGTGATCATAGCCTTGATCTCCGCATTGGCGTAAATCTTATCCAGCCTTGCTTTTTCTACATTCAGGATTTTTCCTCTCAGTGGAAGGATCGCCTGTGTCGCACGCTGTCTCGCTGTCTTTGCAGAACCACCCGCTGAATCTCCCTCGACGATGTAGATCTCACAGTTTTCCGGATTTTTGTCTGAACAATCCGCCAGTTTTCCAGGCAGGGACATCCCCTCCAGAGCTGATTTTCTTCTGGTCAGATCTCTGGCCTTTCTTGCTGCTTCTCTTGCTCTTTGTGCCATCAGAGATTTCTCTACTGTCTGTTTTGCGACAGACGGATTCTGCTCCAGGAAAATCTCAAGCTGAGTGCTGACAATGTTGTCCACTGCTCCACGCGCTTCACTGTTTCCGAGCTTCTGCTTGGTCTGACCCTCAAACTGCGGCTCTCCGATCTTAACACTGACAATCGCTGTCAGACCTTCACGAATGTCATCACCTGACAGATTCGGCTCATTGTCCTTGAGCAGTTTATTCTTTCTGGCATACTCATTAAAGGTCTTCGTCAATGCCTTTCTGAATCCCTCAATATGAGTTCCCCCTTCCGGAGTTGTAATATTGTTTACAAATCCATACGTATTGTCACTGTAGGAGTCGTTATGCTGCATGGCCATCTCGACAACTACTCCGTCTTTTTCGCCTTCACAATAAATGATCTGGTCATACAAAGGTGTCTTGCTTTTGTTCAGATAAGTGACAAACTCTTTGATTCCACCCTCGTAATGAAATGTATACTCTCTGATTTCTTCTTCACGAAGATCCTGCAGAATAATCTTCAGCCCTTTTGTGAGAAATGCCATCTCACGCAGTCTCTGCTTTAATACATCGTATTCAAATACAGTCTCTTCAAAGATCTCGCCATCCGGAAGAAATGTAACTTTTGTTCCGGTTTTATCCGGATCACATTCACCGACTACTTTTAACGAATACATCGTCTTTCCGCGTTCATATCGCTGTTTGTAAATTTTTCCTTCGTTGTAGATCTCAACTTCAAGCCATACAGAGAGTGCGTTTACAACGGACGCACCTACTCCGTGCAGACCTCCGGATACTTTGTATCCTCCTCCGCCGAATTTTCCGCCGGCGTGAAGAATCGTAAATACAACCTCTACCGCAGGAATCCCTGCCTTGTGGTTTAATCCAACCGGGATTCCTCGTCCGTTGTCAACGACCGTCACAGAATTGTCCGGATTGATACTCACATTAATCGTATCACAATATCCAGCCAATGCCTCATCTACCGCATTGTCTACAATCTCATATACCAGATGATGAAGTCCTCTTGCAGAAGTGCTTCCAATATACATTCCCGGTCTTTTTCTTACTGCTTCCAGTCCCTCTAATATTTGGATCTGGTCTGCTCCATATTCTGCATCAAATTCAGTACCTGTTGCACCCATTTAAAAACCTCCTAGTTTTCTTTTGTCACACTTCCGCTGCTTACACGGAAAATTTTATTTATAGAAAATCGATGATTCACAAACTCATCCAGCCCAGTACATGTAATCACGGTCTGTATATCATGAATACTATCTAATAAATAGTTTTGCCTGTGCTTGTCCAGTTCAGACAATACATCGTCCAATAATAAAATCGGTGTATCTTTGATCACTTCTTTCACCAGTTCGATCTCAGACAGCTTTAACGACAGTGCTGCTGTCCTCTGCTGCCCCTGTGAGCCGAATTTGCGAATATCCAGATCACCTGATAAAAAGCACAAATCATCCCTGTGCGGACCGACAGAAGTGCTTTTCATCCGAATGTCTCTCTCCCGGTTTTTTTTCAAAGCCTGCTCCAGAGAAAGACTTCCAAGACTGCTCTCATAAGACAGTTCAATCCGCTCTCTCCCGCCTGTCAGCCTGTAATGTATGTCGGCAATGATCTGATTGACCTGCCTGATAAATTGTTTTCGGCTCTCGATCACTTTTGTCCCATACTCAGCAAGCTGCATATCCCAGATATCCAGCGTATCCATTAAGTGATCCTGATGATAAAGCTCTTTTAACAGAGAATTTCTCTGATTGATGATTCGATTATAATTTGATAAATTGCTCAGATATACTTTGTCGATCTGAGATAACTCCAGATCGATAAATCTTCTTCTGCCGGCAGGTCCGTCTTTGATAATATTGAGGTCCTCCGGAGAAAAAAAGACAAAATGTACAATTCCAAACAACTCACTTGCTTTTCGAATTGGAATTTTATTGATTGCGATTCCTTTTGGACTGTTCTTTTTGAGATGCATATCAATCTGGAATTCCATCCCCTTTTTCTCTACGATCGTCTCCAGATGTGATTCCTCTCTGCCGAACTGTATCAAATCTCTGTCTTTTGTCCCTCTGTGGGATTTTGTCGTACCCGACAAATACAATGCCTCAAGGATATTGGTCTTTCCCTGGGCATTGTCTCCATACAGGATATTTGTCTTTGAATCAAATGTCATATCCAGTAATTCATAATTCCTGTAATTTTTGAGCTTTAAAGATTTGATAACCATAATTTCTCCATCAATATGTAACTATTTTACACGTTTTTTCGTTATTTTTCAATTTTTATTTCCTGTCCGTCAAATGAAGCAGTATCTCCCGGATATAATTTTCTGCCTCTTCTTGTGTCAACCTCTCCGTTTACCGTGACCATTCCATCCTGAATAACTTCCTTGGCTTCGACTCCTGATTCTACCAGTCCTGCTGCCTTTAATGCCTGACCAAGCTTAATAAACTCATCTGTTTCTCTTAATTTAATTGTTTCCATATGCACTCTACTTTCTACGCAACTGCGTTAAAATTTACCGGAAGGATCAGATAAATATAGCTCTGATTCTCATCTTTGATGAAACACGGAGCTTTCGCGTTCATAAAATACAGATCCACTTCCTCATCGTCAATGACACGAAGAGCATCAATCAGGAATTTCGGGTTAAATCCAATGAGCAAGTCTTTTCCTTCTTTGGTAATAAAAATAGTTTCATCCATAGAACCGATCTGGGATTTGATCTTTAATTCCATCGTTCCGTCTTTGATATCGATAATGATCGGTTTTTTGTCTCCCTCTTTGATAAGCAGGGTGGCACGGTCAATACAGTCTAGAAGTTCTTTTTTATGGATTCTGACTTTTGTTTCATAGTCACTGGATAACATCTGATCGATTTTAAAATATTCTCCTTCGATCAAACGAGATACAACAACTGTTTTGTCAAATTCAAATACGATATGATTCTTTGTGAAAGAAATATCAACCAGTGCTTCCGCCTCTCCACCAATGATCTTGCTGATTTCCTGAAGCGTTTTTCCAGGGACAATGACCTTCTTCTGAGCGTAATTTTCTTTTAATTCTATCTTACGAATTGAGATTCTGTGACCATCTAGTGAGACAACTTTCAGTATGTTGCCTTCAATTTCAAACAATTCACCCGTCATCATCTTATTTGTATCATTATCTGCGATGGAGAAAATTGTCTGACGAATCACTTCTTTTAATGTGAATTCTGAGACAGTAATGTAATCTTCTTTCTCTATTACAGGAAGGTATGAAAAATCTTCTCCGGACTGTGCTGCAATATTGAATTTTGCTTTTTCACAGGTGATCAGAGTCTGATTGTCAGATGTCGTTTTGATTACAACATCACTGTCCGGAAGCTTTCTTACAATTTCCGAAAAAATCTTAGCATTTAATGCGATGATACCTCTTTCTAAAATATCACCTTCAATTCTGGTTTCAATTCCAAGTTCCATATCATTTGCTGTCAACTTAATAACATCTGTCGATGCGTCAACTAAAATACATTCTAAGATAGGCATTGTTGTTTTAGAAGGAACAGCTTTAGAAACAATACTGACTCCTTTTACAAGATTGGATTTCGTACATACGATTCTCATCTGTTGATAATCTCCTTTCGAATTTGTGAAATATGATTTGTAGTGGAAAACTTTCAGCAGCCGAATCTTATAAAGAGAAATATAAAAGTTTTCCGCCTTAGCCGCCGTAGGGGGTGTGGATATGTTGATAAATGCTTCAAAGCCTTATAAATCAAGGGGTTGTCCACTTTCATAAGTCTGTAGAAACAGTATGGAAAACAAGGGGACGGTGTTTGTATAACTTTTACTGCCTCCTTGAGAAATTATTTTATTAACACTATAATCCACAGCATTTCCACAGAATTATCCACACTTAAACGGAAAGAATCTGAGGGTCAAAAAACCCTCAGAAAATAAACGTTTAGATTCATAATAGTTCTGTATAAACTCCAAATTAAATGGGGTTCAGTTTCTTCTTAATGATGTTAACGGTATTGTTCAAAGCCTCATCCGTCTTTACATCATGTTCAATCTTCTTGACACCATGGCTGACGGAGGCATGATCTTTGCCGCCAAGAATCAGACCGATGGTCTTTAACGGGGTATCGGTCATTTTACGGCAGAGATACATAACAATCTGACGAGGCAGAACGATCTCAGCGTTTCGTTTTTTACCTTTTAACTCGGCAGCAGGTACATTAAAGTGGTCAGAAACGACCTCGATAATGAGCTCAGGTGTAATTTCCCGTGTATTATTCGGAGAAATCATATCTTTTAAGGCTTCTGCAGCCAGAGGAATATCGATTGGCTTGTTCTCCAGGTTGGCAAGCGCGATGAGTTTGTTCAAAGAGCCTTCCAGTTCACGGATGTTGGATGTAATATTATTGGCAATATACTGCATGACCTCATCCGGAATGTGGTATCTCTCCAGTCCGTCCAGTTCTTCTTTTTTCCGGAGAATGGCCATTCTGGTCTCATAGTCCGGAGAGGAGATGTCCGCGATCAGTCCCCATTCAAACCGGGTACGCAGACGTGCCTCCAGAGTCTCGATATCTTTTGGAGGTTTATCACTGGAGATGATGATCTGCTTTCCGGAAACATGAAGATGGTTGAATGTATGGAAAAATTCTTCCTGTGTACTTTCTTTTCCGATGATAAACTGGATATCGTCAATGAGCAGAACATCATTATTTCTGTATTTTTCACGGAATGTCGTCATCGCAAGTTCATTTCCGTTTTTACCTATTTTCAAAGCATCGATTAGTTCATTCGTAAAAGTCTCACTGGTTACATAGAGGACTTTTTTCGTCGGATCCTTTTCCAGAATAAAATGAGCAATGGAGTGCATCAGGTGGGTTTTTCCAAGTCCTACACCTCCGTAGAGGAAGAGAGGATTGTAAATCTCACCCGGAGAATCCGCAACAGCAAGGGATGCAGCATGAGCAAAATTGTTATTGCTTCCTACAACAAAAGTATCAAATGTGTATTTTGGATTCAGGTTGGCCTGTTCGAAAATCGCATTTGACTGCTGTTTTTTTACTGCCGTATCTTTTTTTTCCTGGATGACAACATGATCGTCAGTCACGAAAGAGACTTCATATTCGTATCCTGTGACTTCTGCAATACATACTTTAAAAGGAAGCAGGTATTTTTCTTCAATGTGCTCCAGGCTGGCACGTAATTTTACAAGAATATAGACGGTGTCATCGGTTACTTCGTAAACGGTAAGTGGTGCGATCCACGTATTGTACGAAATATTGGATGAGCAATATTCTAGTTTCATCTTATTCAAAATCTGCTCCCAGTTTTCTTCTACAATGTTCATCAATGGTAAACTCCTAATTAATATAAAATGAGAGATAAGCAGAGTATCTCAACTACATTCTACATCAAAATGAAAATAGAAGCAATGTAAAAATAACAGGAAACAATTTGATAGGTGGAAAACTTTGTTGATAATGTGGAAAACTTTTTAAACACTATCAACGCCGATAAAAAGGGAAACTTAAAGAGAAATAAAAATTTTTCTACAGGCTATCTACACAATATCCAGTGGCTTTCTACACTGTTTTGCTGGTTTATCCACAAATTTGGATAAAGTTATCCACAAAATGTGAATAACTGTGGATAAATCCTCTTACTGTGGGTAAGAAAAATGTAGATAATGTGGAAACTCGAAATTTGGTGAAAATCAGGGAAATTTGTAAATGAAACAAAAAAGTGAAAATCTCAGGAAATATAAGGCGTTTGAGAATATGGAAAAAGAAATGAGCGAAGAAACAGAAATGTAGATAATTCTGTGGAAAAGATTTGGATAACTAAAAAAATAAAAGGAACAGGTGTGAAAAAAAGCGGTAATAAAAAAATTTCTAAAAAAATATGTGAAAAACTATATTTTAGTATTTTCGCTGCTAATGCTTGACTTTATGGGCTTTTTTGCATATAATTAAGAGCAGTGTCTTTCTGTTTATCAGCAGTAGTACTATATAAACACTATATATAGTAGAGATACGAAAAAAAGAGGCAAATATTGTAAATACTTTATAATAAGTATATCAACCACAAGGAGGTGTATGTACCAATGAAAATGACATTTCAGCCAAAGAAAAGATCCAGAGCAAAAGTTCACGGATTCAGAGCAAGAATGAGCACACCAGGCGGAAGAAAAGTTTTAGCTGCCAGAAGAGCAAAAGGAAGAAAACAGTTATCAGCTTAGGCCGCATATATGTGGCCTTTTCTTCTATAAAAAAGTGCAGTATTTCCAGGGGAAAGAGCTGCTAAAAAGAGGTTATCGATGAAATTTTCCGAATCTTTAAAGAAAAATAAAGATTTTCAAGTCGTATATAAAAATGGGAAATCCTATGCCAACCGATATCTGGTACTGTATATCAGAGAAAATGGGATGGACAAAAATCGTTTGGGGATTTCAGTCAGTAAAAAAGTAGGAAACAGCGTTGTGAGACATCATCTTACAAGGCTTATTCGAGAGAGCTATCGACTTCAAGAAGAACATTTCCAATGTGGATTTGACTTAGTAGTGATTGCAAGAGCAGGCGCAAAAGAGAGAAGTTATCATGATATAGAAAGCGCGCTCATCCACCTGGGAAAACTTCATAATATATATGCATGATTTCAAAGGAAGTGACGCAGATGAAGAAGATTTTGATAGGGATGATACGGTTTTATCAGAAGTATTTATCAGGTTTGAAGACGACGTATCACTGTATTTATACGCCGACCTGCTCCCAGTATGGGATTGAGTCAATTGAAAAATACGGTGCAGTTAAGGGACTTGCCCTGACCGTCTGGAGGATTCTGCGGTGCAATCCATTTGCAAAAGGCGGATATGATCCGGTACCTTAAGGAGGATAAAAGATGGAATTTGGTTTAATCGCTGCGACAGCGGCAGACTGGCCGATTGTCGGACAGATTGCATGGGTGTTTGGTAAGCTCATGGATGCAATCTATAATTTTCTGAATTTATTTGGAATTCAGAATATCGGAATATGTATTATTCTGTTTACAATTATTATTTATACATTGATGATCCCGCTGACGATCAAACAGCAGAAATTTTCAAAAATGCAGTCTGTGATGATGCCGGAAATTCAAAAACTGCAGAAAAAATATGCAGGAAAAAGAGATCAGGCATCCATGCTCAAGATGCAGGAAGAGCAGCAGCTGATCTACGAAAAATACGGAAGTTCTCCGACAGGCGGATGTCTGCCGATGGTGATCCAGCTTCCGATTTTGTTCGCATTGTATCCTGTTATTCAGGAAGTACCGAGATATGTAAATGGTATTAAAGAGATTTATATGCCGGTTGTTAATCAGATCATGGCGACAGACGGATACCAGAAGATTCTGGAAAAGATCGGAAATGCAGCTCCGGTGTATATGCCTGCAAATGCATATGATTATACAGACCCGAATATTCTGGTGAGGGTGTTATATAAATTCCAGGACTCCACATGGAATACCCTGGTGGACAAGATGCCGTCTCTTGAGACAGTTGTAGATAAGACAACTGCAACGATGGGACATTTGAATACATTCCTTGGCATTAACATTGGTGAGCAGCCGCTGACAATGCTGATGGATGCTTTGAAGGATTTTTCAATTGTTGGAATCATTCTGGCAGTGATCATTCCGATCATGGCAGGTCTGACACAGTTTATCAGTGTAAAACTGATGCAACAGCAACAGACAACGACGATCGATCCGGACAATCCGATGGCAAGATCCATGAATTCTATGAACTATATTATGCCGTTGTTCTCTGTATTTATGGGATTTACACTGCCGGCAGGTCTTGGTCTGTACTGGGCGATCAGTGCGATCGTAAGATGTGTACAGCAGATGGCGATCAATAAATATCTGAGCAAGAAATCAGTAGAAGAGATGATCGAAGAGCAGCGCAAAAAAGCGGCGAAGAAACGTGAGAAAAAAGGTGCTCCGGCAAAAGAAATCAACCGGATGGCAACAAAGAGCACTCGAAATGTAACAGAACAGAAGACAAGTGTTTCCAGCAAAGAAAAAGAAGAAAAGATCCAGCAGGCAAAAGAGAATATCAAAAATGCCAAGCCGGGAAGTCTCGCATCAAAGGCAAATATGGTAAGCCGTTATAACAGTGGACAGAATGCCAAAGATAAAACGGAAGAGAGCGAGAAATAGAGAGTCGGGGAAAGGAAGGATTCACGATGGACGGTAGTATCAGAGTATCAGCAAAAACAGTGGATGATGCAATCACAGAGGCATTGATCCAGCTGGGAGTTACCAGTGACAGACTGGAATATGAAGTCATTGAAAAAGGCAGCTCAGGTTTTCTTGGAATCGGAATGAAGCAGGCAGTGATCGAAGCCCGCAGAAAACCGGAACCTGTGGCAGAAGTGAAAGAAGAGACAATACCGGTTGAAGAAGTAAAACCAAGTGTTGTAAAAGAGCAGGTATCAGAGCCTGTACAGGAAAAGCAGGAAGAAAAAGCAGAAGAGGAGCCGGCAAGAAAGAAAGCTACAGAGCTGGCAGAAGTTTCTGATGAAGCAATCAAAGCTGTGGAAGCTTTTCTGAATGACACCTTAAAAGCAATGGACATGGATGTGGAAATTGTTTCTGAAGTGGATTCTGAAGGTGCTCTCAGTGTTGAGATGAAGGGCAGCAATATGGGAATTCTGATCGGAAAAAGAGGGCAGACTCTGGATGCGCTTCAGTATCTTGCAAATCGTGTTGCCAATAAACATCAGGACGGATATGTGAGAGTTAAACTTGATACAGAAAACTACAGAGCAAGAAGAGAAGAGACGTTAAGACATCTTGCAAAGAACATTGCGTTCAAAGTGAAAAGAACGAGAAGAGCAGTTTCTCTGGAGCCAATGAATCCATATGAGAGAAGAATCATTCATGCTGCACTTCAGTCAGATCCGCATGTGACAACACACAGTGAGGGAGAAGAGCCTTACAGAAAAGTAGTTGTGACATTAAAAAGATAGTATAAAATGAAGCGAAAGAGGACGTTTTACGCTTCACGGAGGCTTTCGTGAAGCGTAACAACGTCCTTTTTTATCAGACAAATAGAATTTCCAAGAGGTGGAAGATGAAAAAGGATACGATTGCTGCCATTTCTACAGGTATGACCAATTCAGGAATTGGAATTGTTCGTATCAGCGGAGAGGAAGCATTTGCAATTATTGACAGAATTTATAAGGGAAAAGAACAGTTATCTCAGGCAGAGAGCCATACGATACACTATGGATTTATCAAAGATAGGGAAGAGACGATAGATGAAGTTCTGGTCAGTGTGATGAGAGCACCGAGAACTTTTACGGGAGAAGATACCGTGGAGATCAACTGCCATGGAGGAACATTTGTGGTGAGAAAGGTTCTGGAAACTGTGATCAAAAACGGGGCCAGACCGGCAGAACCGGGAGAATTTACCAAGCGCGCATTTTTGAATGGAAAGATGGATCTTTCCCAGGCAGAGGCGGTGATCGATGTAATCACATCTCAGAATGAGTATGCGCTGAGAAGCTCCATGAGTCAGCTCAAAGGAAGTGTAAAGCGAAAAATTGAAGAGATGCGCAAGGAGATCTTGTATCACACGGCATTTATTGAAACAGCGCTGGATGATCCGGAGCATATCAGTGTGGATGGATATGGAGAGACGCTGCAGACAGTGACAGAAGGGATTTTAATAGAACTGGAGGATCTCATCCGGTCATCAGATGACGGCAGGATTTTAAAAGAGGGAATCCAGACCGTGATCGTCGGAAAACCGAATGCAGGAAAATCCTCTTTGTTGAATGTGCTTTCCGGAAGAGAGAGAGCCATTGTGACAGACATTGAAGGGACGACCAGAGACGTTTTGGAAGAACAGATCCATCTGCAGGGGCTTAGCCTGAATATCATTGATACGGCAGGAATCCGGGATACGGAAGATGTGATTGAAAAAATGGGTGTAGAAAAAGCAAAAGAGTATGCAAAGAGTGCTGATCTGGTTATCTATGTGGTGGATGCGTCACGGTCATTGGATGAAAACGACCAGAAAATCCTGAATCTGGTACTTGATAAAAAGGCGATTATCCTGTTAAATAAAACTGATCTGGAGACTGTCGTGTCGAAAGAGATGCTGGCAGAACAGCTTCTGGGACGAGAGATTCCGATGATCGAGATATCAGCAAAGGAAGAACTGGGAATCCAGGAGTTGGAAAAGACACTGGAAAAAATGTTTTTAAAGGGCAGTCTGTCCTTTAATGATGAAATATACATTACAAATATCAGACAGAAAGCAGCACTTCAGTCTGCGAGAGAAAGTCTGCATAAAGTGATTGAAAGTATTGAAAATGAGATGCCGGAGGATTTTTATTCCATCGATCTGATGGATGCATATGAATCACTCGGAAGTATTACAGGAGAAACGATAGGAGAAGATTTGGTCAATGAAATATTCAGCAAATTCTGTATGGGAAAATAAAGATGAATATGATGTGGTGATCGTAGGAGCAGGGCATGCCGGATGTGAAGCAGCGCTTGCGTGTGCGAGGATGGGATTTCAGACACTGATGTTTACAGTAAGTGTGGACAGTATTGCGCTGATGCCGTGTAATCCGAATATCGGGGGCAGTTCCAAAGGACACCTTGTCAAAGAAGTGGACGCGTTGGGCGGTGAGATGGGAAAGGTGATCGACCGGACTTTTATCCAGTCTAAGATGCTGAACAGTTCAAAAGGACCGGCTGTGCACTCTCTGCGTGCGCAGGCGGACAAGGCAAATTACAGTAAAACGATGCGAAAGGTGCTTGAGGATCAGGAGAATCTGGAAATCAAGCAGATGGAAGTGACAGAGATTCTTGCTGAGGATGGGGCTGACGGAAAAAAAATCATTACAGGAGTCAGAACTTATTCCGGTGCCACATATCGCTGCAGAGCGGTCGTATTGTGCACCGGAACCTATTTAAAGGCGAGATGTATTTACGGAGACGTCAGCATGCAGACCGGGCCAAACGGACTGCAGCCGGCAAATTATCTGACAGACAGTCTGAAAGAACTTGGAATCGAAATGTATCGGTTTAAGACAGGAACGCCGGCGCGTATTGACAAGAGAAGTATTGATTTCAGCAAAATGGAAGAGCAGAAAGGAGACGAGCGGATCGTACCGTTTTCCTTTACGACAGACCCTGAGGACATCCAGATCGATCAGGTTTCCTGCTGGCTGACTTATACGAATGAAAAGACCCATGAAATTATCAGAGAAAATCTGGACCGTTCTCCGTTGTTTTCAGGAATGATCGAGGGAACAGGACCGAGATATTGTCCGTCGATCGAGGACAAGGTGGTAAAATTTGCAGATAAGAACCGGCACCAGGTGTTTATTGAGCCGGAAGGACTGGACACCAACGAAATGTATGTGGGAGGGATGTCAAGCTCTCTTCCGGAAGATGTTCAGTATGCGATGTACCGCAGCGTGCCGGGGCTTGAACATGCGAAAATTGTAAGAAATGCGTATGCCATCGAATATGATTGTATTGATGCGAGACAGTTAAAGAGTACACTGGAGTTTAAAAATGTCGAAGGGCTGTTCAGCGGCGGGCAGTTTAACGGAAGCTCCGGGTATGAGGAGGCAGCAGCGCAGGGGCTTGTAGCGGGTATTAATGCGGCGAGAAAGCTGCAGGGCAAGGAAGGGATCATCATTGACCGTTCCGAGGGATATATCGGAGTTCTGATTGATGATCTGGTCACAAAAGAGAGTCATGAGCCGTATCGAATGATGACTTCCAGAGCAGAATACCGTCTGCTTTTAAGACAGGATAATGCAGATCTCAGACTGACAAAGATCGGATATGAAGTCGGGCTGATCGAGGAGGAGCGCTATCAGAACCTGCTGAAAAAAGAAGAGCAGATTCAAAAAGAGATCGAGCGTGTGGAAAGTGTGCATGTGGGAACGACCAAAGAAGTACAGGAGCTTCTGGAGTCCTGCGGAAGTACACCGCTTGTTTCAGGCGCGTCTCTGGCTGATCTGATCCGTCGTCCGGAGCTTAGCTATGAAATCCTTGCCTCAGTGGATAAAATGCGTCCAGAGCTTAAATACGACGTTGCAGAGCAGGTGAATATTAACATTAAGTATGAAGGTTATATCAAACGGCAGAAAAAGCAGGTAGAGCAGTTTAAAAAACTGGAGAAAAAGCGGATTCCTGCAGATATTAATTATGAAGAGGTACAGAGTCTGCGATTAGAGGCAAAGCAGAAATTGTCGCAGATCCGACCGGCATCCATCGGGCAGGCATCCCGGATATCCGGGGTATCTCCGGCAGATATTTCGGTTCTGCTGGTGTATCTGGAGAGCAGATGAGAGAACAGGAGAGTGTATGGAAAATAAATTTGAACAGCAATTAAGCCAGCTGGATATCCGGCTGACAGAACGCCAGAAAGAGCAGTTTCATCAGTATTATGAGCTTCTGGTGGAGTGGAATAAGGTGATGAACCTGACAGGGATCACCGAGTATGATGAAGTAAATGAGAAACATTTTGTGGACAGCCTTGCAATTGTAAAAACAGTGGATATGAATCAGGTAAATTCTGTGATTGACATCGGAACCGGCGCGGGATTTCCGGGACTGCCGTTAAAGATTGCCTTTCCTCATCTGAAAGTCGTATTGTTGGATTCTCTGAAAAAAAGAATTAATTTTTTAGATGCCGTAGTAGAAAAATTAGGGCTCGAAGATGTGGAAACGCTTCATGGAAGAGCAGAAGATTTTGCAAAGCAGACAGCATACAGAGAACAATTTGACCTGTGTGTGTCCCGTGCAGTGGCAAATCTGTCAACCTTGAGTGAATACTGCATCCCATATATACGAGTAGGCGGGATGTTCGTATCCTATAAATCAGGAACTGTTGAAGACGAATTGAAACAATCGGAAAAAGCAGTGTCTCTTCTTGGTGGAAAAATTGAGAAAACAGTAAAGTTTCAGCTGCCGGATACCGAGATTGGACGTTCTTTTGTGAAAATAAAAAAGATTTCTGAGACACGAAAAAAATACCCGAGAAAAGCAGGACTTCCAGCAAAAGAACCACTGTCATAAAATAAGAGAGAAATAAAAAAATTATTCTTTAAAAATCAAGAAGTAAACAAAAAGGATGTAAAGTATTTTAATTGTACAACAATTTAAAAGTTTACATCCTTTTTTTACGTTATTCACAGTTTATCCACCAAAAAAGAAGAGTTATCCACATTATTTTGTGGATAACTCTTCTCCGTTGTTGATATCAAATAAAATTTCAACCTGTTCTAAAAACGTTTCAGGGTCTTCCAGATGTGGAAAACGTTTGGTATGATCAATTTCTTGAATTTCAATAGAAGGCATATAATTTTGATATTGGTTTGCAATTAGTGCATATTCTGGATTTGCATTCCCTACAATAATAAACACGCTGTTGTTAATTCGATTTAAAGAATACATCACATTTGCATTTGTAAAGCGAGATTTGATGCTGGAATACAGATATTTTCCGGCAGTATTGTCTGTATGTGCAGCTTCAAAAAAGGTCTTTACTGTATTTGTATCAATTTTCTTGAAATCATAGTATCCATTTAAGTGTAAATCTTTTTCGATGGTTCGTTTATTAAAGCGTAAATTGTAAAGAAATGTTCCTACAACAGGCATGTTAATACAATGCTGTTTTAACTTTGTACGCTTTGTCGGTATTTTTGAGAGTTCAATCAAATCACCAGGATTAATTAAAAGAACTTTGTCAATAATTGAGTGATCATTAGCACATGCCATTAAGACAAAAGAACCGGATTCCCCCATTGCGATAATATCAGTTTTTTCACCAATGATATGTTTAATAAAATCAGTGATTAACTGGACATAAAGATAATTTGTATAGGTCAAATAGGGTTTGTCCGAGCGTCCACAGCCTAATAAATCAATTGTGTATACAGTATTTGTTTTAGATAATTGATCTACAATCTGGTTCCATTCATAGGAAGAACTGCAGACGTTTAGATCATGGATCAAGAGAAGAGGAGATCCACTTCCTGTTTTGTGGTAGCAAATGCGTCCAAAACGCCAGTCATAATATTCTGCATTTTTGTCAGACAGCATTTCATCTATTGTAGACATATAGTAAACGAAACGATTAACGATATGCATAGAAGCAACGGTTAATCCTGTCAGGATCGTACAAGTTTTCAAATTTTTCTTCCAGTTCAAAATGATACCCTCCTTTATAATTCCATTTATACTTTCTTATTATACTACAGGAGAGGTGTCAAATAAAGAAAATTTGAAAAATTCTGTGAGACAAACAGTAAACAGCCAATGTTTCACGTGAAACATTTTGGATTAATGAAAAATCTATCTGAAAAGTAGTTTTTATGATACAATGAGAAATAGTTTAAATTTAATAGAGGAGAGGAAAAGCTGAATTAGGTCTATGCGGGAAATGAAGAAGAAATTGTGCCGGAAACAAATATTTGGACAAACTTGGCACAAAAATAAATGGAACGGTAGATGTATGCTGAATCACAAAATGATTATAAGAATTATAGTCAAAAATGTTTCACGTGAAACATTTTAAAAAGTAGAGAGAAAGTATTGAATACGAAATATCTAGTGTAAACAGTAACATTTCATAAAAATCACAATGTTTCACGTGAAACATTGTATAGATAATAAAAGTAAAAGGTGATATAATAAGAACGTGTTCAATGAAAGGAGTACGAATATGGGAAGAATTATAGCGATTGCAAATCAAAAAGGTGGAGTAGGTAAAACTACAACAGCTATCAATTTATCAGCTTCACTTGCAAGTCTTGGACAAAAAGTTCTGGCACTTGATATGGATCCACAGGGAAATATGACAAGTGGACTGAGTGTAAATAAAGATGAAGTTGAAAATACAGTATATGATTTAATTATTGGGAATATTGGGATTGAAGAATGTATTTGCAAAGAAGTCTATGAAAACCTGGATGTACTTCCGTCTAATGTTAATTTGTCGGCAGCAGAAATTGAATTGATTGGTGTTGATAATAAAGAATACATTATTAAAAATGAAGTTGAAAAAGTGAAGGACAGATATGATTATATTATCATAGATTGTCCACCGGCATTGAGTATGCTAACGATCAATGCAATGACCACAGCAAATTCAGTACTTGTCCCGATTCAGTGTGAGTATTATGCATTGGAAGGATTAAGCCAGTTGATCCACACAATAGAGCTTGTTCAGGAGAGATTAAATCCAAAATTAGAAATAGAAGGCGTTGTGTTCACAATGTATGATGCCAGAACGAACCTCTCACTCCAGGTTGTAGAAAATGTAAAAGACAATTTAAATCAAAACATCTACAAAACGATTATTCCAAGAAATGTCCGGCTGGCAGAGGCGCCAAGTTATGGTATGCCAATAAATTTATATGACCCAAAATCTTCAGGAGCAGAAAGTTATTTGTTATTGGCTGAAGAAGTGATCAATAAAGGAGAAGAATAAAATGGCAGTGAAAAGAAATGGACTTGGAAAGGGGTTAGACAGTCTGATTCCAAACAAGACAGTGAAGACAACAGAAAAACAGGCTAATAAAACTCAAAAAGAAAAAGTAAAAGTGGAAAAATCCGGGGAGACTATAGTAAAGATTACTCAGGTAGAACCAAATAGTGAACAGCCGAGAAAAGATTTTGATGAAGATGCCCTTCTTGAGCTGGCAGATTCTATCAAACAGTTTGGCGTACTTCAGCCACTTTTGGTACAAAAGAAAAATGATTATTATGAAATCATTGCAGGAGAAAGAAGATGGAGAGCGGCAAAGCTTGCCGGATTAAAAGAAGTACCGGTACTGGTTCGTGAATATACGGAGCAGGAAGTTGTGGAGATTTCTTTGATTGAAAATATTCAGAGAGAAAATCTGAATCCAATTGAAGAAGCAATTGCATACAAGCGATTATTGAAAGAGTTTCATCTAAAACAGGATGAGATTGCAGAACGTGTATCGAAGAGCAGAACGGCAGTGACAAACTCAATGCGTCTTTTAAAACTTAACAGTAAGGTTCAGCAGATGGTGATTGATGATATGATCTCAACCGGACATGCCAGAGCGTTACTTGCATTGGAAGACGAAGAACAACAGTACACAATTGCAAATAAAATATTTGATGAGAAGCTCAGTGTGAGGGAGACTGAGAAGCTGATTAAAATATTGAAAAATCCCAAGAAGACTGCAAAAAAAGAAAAAATTGAGCATACATTTATCTATGAAAACCTGGAAGAAAAAATGAAGGGAATCATGGGGACAAAGGTAAATGTAAATCCAAAATCGAATGGTAAGGGGAAAATTGAAATCGAATATTATTCAGAGGAAGAATTGGAGCGAATATTCGACTTGATCATGTCCATTCAAAGCTAAGAGGTGTCCCGCAGATATAAGAAGGAGACATGAGAATGGCAACAGAAGTATTACTGTATCTGGTAATTGTTTTGTTGATCATGCAGGTGGTTTTCATTGGGATTGTGATCAATCTGCAAATGAAACATAAGCGTATGCAGGCAAAATATCAGATTTTTATGCGCGGAAAAGATGGTAAATCTCTGGAAAAAGGATTTCTGGAGCAGTTTAAAACAGTAGAAAAACTGGAACGCGCAGTAAAACAGAATACAAGAGATATTGATACAATTTACAAAAGAATGAAAACACATTATCAGAAAATAGGAATTGTACGTTATGATGCATTTCAGGAAATGGGAGGAAATCTCAGTTTTGTTCTGACGATGTTAGATGAAAATAATAATGGCTGGGTGTTTAATGCGATGCACAGCCGAGAAGGGTGTTATACCTATATAAAGGAAATTGTAAAAGGCGAAAGCTATATGGAACTCGGAGAAGAAGAAAGAGAGTCTTTGAAAAAAGCAATGAAGCAGTGATATACACTGTATGAGGAGGAAAATTATGTTAGATATCAAATTTGTAAGATCAAATCCGGAAGTTGTAAAACAGAATATTAAAAACAAATTTCAGGATTCTAAGTTACCACTGGTAGATGAGGTATTGGAACTGGATCAGAAAAATCGTGAAATTAAAGGTGAAGTAGAAGCACTTAGAGCTGAGAAAAACAAAACATCAAAACAGATTGGTGCAATGATGGCTCAGGGCAAAAAAGAAGAGGCAGAAGAGCTGAAAAGAAAAGTAACAGAGAGTGCAGATAAGATGGAAGCACTTTCTGCAGAAGAAAAAGAAGTAGAAGAAAAAATTAAAAAAATCATGATGACAATTCCAAATATCATTGATCCATCTGTGCCGATTGGAAAAGATGACAGTGAAAATGTGGAACTGGAGCGCTTTGGTGAGCCGGTTGTTCCTGATTTTGAAGTTCCATATCACACAGAAATTATGGAAAGATTCAATGGAATCGATCTGGATAGTGCAAGAAAAGTGGCAGGAAACGGATTTTATTATCTGATGGGAGATATTGCGAGATTGCATTCTGCAGTTATTTCCTATGCAAGAGATTTCATGATCAACAGAGGATTTACTTACTGTATTCCTCCGTTTATGATCCGCAGCAATGTTGTGACAGGTGTTATGAGCTTTGCAGAAATGGATGCAATGATGTATAAGATTGAAGGAGAAGATCTCTATCTGATCGGAACAAGTGAGCACTCTATGATCGGTAAATTTATCGATACACTTCTTCCGGAAGAGCAGCTGCCACAGACACTGACAAGTTATTCTCCATGCTTCAGAAAAGAAAAAGGGGCACACGGAATTGAGGAACGTGGTGTATATCGTATTCACCAGTTCGAAAAACAGGAAATGATCGTTGTATGTAAACCGGAAGAGAGCATGGACTGGTATGAAAAATTGTGGAAGAACACAGTGGATTTATTCCGTTCTATGGATATTCCGGTTCGCACACTGGAATGCTGTTCCGGAGATCTTGCGGATCTGAAAGTGAAGTCTGTGGATGTGGAGGCATGGTCTCCAAGACAGCAGAAATACTTTGAAGTAGGAAGCTGCTCAAATCTGGGAGATGCACAGGCCAGAAGACTTGGTATCCGTGTAAAAGGTGCAGACGGAAAATATTTTGCACATACACTGAATAATACAGTTGTTGCACCACCAAGAATGCTGATCGCGTTCCTGGAGAACAATCTGCAGGCAGATGGATCTGTGAAGATTCCGGAAGCGTTACGTCCATATATGGGTGGAAATGCAGTGATCGAACCGAAAAAATAAGGAGTAATATGCATCAGTATTTGAAAGCAATTGGGTTTGGTCCCATCAAGAAAAAAGCAGAGCTAAAAGAAATATTGGAGCAGACAAGAGAAACCTTTACCCATCAGATGACCGTTTCCTATAATGAAGAAGCAGACTACTGTGAATTTCAAAAGGAATACGGTCAGGATGTGGGGATTACATTGTGTGGAGAACTGGATGATCATGACCAGTTTGATATGGAATACTATTTCCCGTATTTTCAGGGAAGTGGTGTTACAACATATGCAGATGTTTCCATTGAAAAACGAATCGAGCGCGAACAGTACGTAGGAATCTGTGAAGATGCAAAAGTGGGGATCAGTCTGATTTTTACAATGCAAAATGGCGTAGAATATATGAAAGAGCGTCAGCTGGGTATGATGACAGGAGCTCCAAACGGTGTCACTTTTTCCGGTCTTGCTCTGTCCGGGAGAATCCTGCTGCCTGTAAGAAAAAGCGAGACACAGATGCGTTTCGCAAGAGAGGAAGCAAAAACACGAAAGAAACTTTTGAGTGCTGCCCGTAATGGAGATCAGGGAGCAATTGAAACGTTGACTCTGGAAGATATGGATATCTACTCAAAAGTTTCTCGTAGATTGGCTACAGAGGATGTATATTCCATTGTGGACAGTTACTTTATGCCTTATGGTGTGGAATGTGATCTGTATTCAATTATGGGAGAGATTCTGGCGATCAGAGAGCGGGAGAATACATTGACCGGAGAACGGCTTTATCAGATGAAACTAGATGTCAATGAACTGGAGTTCGATGTTTGTGTTCCGAAGAAAGAGGTTCTGGGAGAGCCAGAGATTGGAAGACGATTTAAAGGAGAGATCTGGCTGCAGGGATATGTGAATTTTTAAATATTCAAAATCGTATGTGATTTTTTGCGTTGCTTGTATTGCGGTGATAGGTGTAGTTGTTTTTGTAAGAAGAAAAGAGAAATAGAAAAATAAAACGAGGACAGTGGCTGAATAAAGAAAGCTGCTGTCCTCGTTTTGAAAACGTTCCCTGCAGGAATCGAACCTGCACTTGATCCTTAGGAGGGATCCGTAATATCCATTTTACTAAGGGAACACACTTATTAATATACCATTTTTGTCTTACTTTCTCAAGCAATTTTTTATTTTCTTCTATCTTTTCAAAATTTTAGTTACTGAGAACAGGAATGTTGTTGTACCTGTTTATCTGGGAACACTTCATTTCCCGAATCATTGAATACTCATTTCATAAAGTCACACATCAAACAGCAATTGTTATGGTTGTGCTTTTGGTGATTATGCTAGCGATCGGTGTGTCAATCAGTGTAGCGGTAGGATTGTCATCCGCGCTGGCTATGTTGTGTATGCTCGATGCAAATATTTCATTTGCGACATCTGCGCAGAGATTGTTTGCCGGAGCCAATTCATTTTCACTGATTGCAATTCCGTTTTTTATTCTTGCAGGAAATATTATGAATAACGGTGGAATTGCAGAGCGAATTGTTAATGTTGCCAAGGTTGTTGCCGGACGTATGCCGGGGGCACTGGCGCAGTCTAATGTAGTAGCAAACATGTTATTTGGTGCAATTTCAGGTTCCGGTGCAGCAGCGGCTGCTGCAATGGGTGGTACGATCGGACCGATGGAAAAAAAGGAAGGATATGATCCGGTTTACAGTGCCGGTGTAAATATTGCTTCTGCACCGACGGGAATGCTGATTCCACCGTCCAATCTGATGATTGTTTGTTCGACAATTGCAGGAAGTGTATCAGTTGCTGCCTTGTTTACGGGAGGATATGTGCCGGGAATTCTGTGGGGATTACTCGTGATGTTCCTTGCAGGGGTTAAAGCAAAGAAATGTGGATATGTTGCAGAACGACGAATTCCTGCAAAAATGACGGGTATTATTACGTTTATGATTGGATTATCCTCTATTATGTCATGGGTTATGGCATTTACAGGTTTGCCGGATCTGATCGCAAATGGAATGCTTTCTATTACAGAAAACAGATATGTGATTTTGATTTTAATGAATATTATTTTGTTGATCGTAGGAACCTTTATGGATCCGACTCCGGCTGTTTTGATTTTTACACCGATTTTCCTGCCAATTTGTCAGACGTTCGGGATGCATCCGGTACAGTTTGGTATTATGGTCACGCTGAACCTTTGTATTGGAACAATTACGCCTCCGGTTGGCTCTATCTTGTTTACAGGAGCGAAGGTCGGAAATGTAAAAATTGAGCAGGTGTTTAAAGAATTACTGCCCTATTTTGGTGTGATTTTGATCGTACTGTTGCTGACCACATGTATTCCTGCGATTTCTATGACATTACCAACTGCTGCAGGACTTATTCAGTAGGGAGAGAGGCGTTATGGAAAAATTATTATGCCCGTCGCTTTTGAATCTTTCGATGGATTATCTGAAAGATGAGATTATGAGACTTGATGTGAGTGGAGCGGATATTTTACATATAGATGTAATGGATGGCCATTATGTGCCTAATTTCGGGATGAGTTTTCAGGATATTGAAACAATACGTAAAAACACTTCTTTGAAGCTGGATGTTCATATGATGATGTATAATCCCGGACGTTATATAGAACGATATGCAGAGTTCGGAGCAGATATTATTTATATCCATCCGGATTCTGAAACAATTCCAACAGAGACACTCTGCAGAATCCGTAAACTTGGAAAGGCTCCTGGGATCGTGATCAATCCCGGAATTTCACTTGACAGTATTCAGGAATTGTTGTCGTTAGTAGATTACGTGCTGGTCATGACCGTAAATCCCGGATTTGCGGGAAGAGACTATCTTCATTTTGTAGAACCTAAAATTGAGCAACTTTTGAAATTGCGTCAGCGGTATAAATTCCATATTGTGATCGACGGCGGTGTGACCTGGGGGATTCTGGAGCGTCTCTGGAAAAAAGGGGTAGAAGGCTTTGTACTGGGCAAACAGATTTTATTTGAAAAAAATGAAGATTATCGTACAATCATCCAAAAAGTAAGAAATATTTAAATGATTGAATCAAAATCCTGTTGGAAGTGGAGTAATAATTCCATTTGGAACAGGATTTTTTGAGTAGATTTTTCCAGTCAATATGATGTAGAATATGGGAGAGAATTATTTGCTGTTAAAAGGAGTATTGCGGTGAAAGATAATTCAGATTCACAATTTTTTTATAAAATTTTAAATGGAATAAATTCGAACATTCGTATCATAGATGTTGAGGCAAATAAGAGTGTATATATGAATGAGTGTTGTAAAAAGACATTTCAGGTTGAGCATCCGGAAGGTAAGCTTTGTTGGGAAGTGATGCAAAAAGGGATGAAACAAAGGTGTTGAAACCCAAAAGCAGCTTGGCGTATTAAAAGAGATGTGTTGTGATGTCATTCAAGGATACTTTTTGAATAAGCCATTATCGGAAGAAGAATTTGAAAAACAGTATTTTAGAAAGAACGGGCGGCAATAAATATGGAAAAAGCAAGAAATGATGAATTGTACAGAGCTTTGAAGGAGAAGGATTATCCTGATGACTTTTGCAGAGAAATTGCGTATAATCAAATCAGGACAGATTACACGGCAACTCGTATGCTGGGGTATCTTTACAGAACATCAAATCCGAGAGCGGAAGATGTGGTGGATGAGATGCTGGCAATTTTCAGTGATCGAGATGCCGTCATGCAGAAAAAGGAGCTGGAACATGCTCAGGCAACAATCAATCAGATTTACAGAGACGGATTATAAGGAGAGGAGAACATGAGTATGAACAATCATGAATTATTGCAGGAAATTTATTATCAGAACAAATCGTTAAACAGAACAGCGCAGAGAATTTCTCTGATCGGATTACTGGGGATTGTCGGAAGAATTGCAAAAGACTGTGCAGAAAGAGAAGACGAGACAGGGAAAAAAGTGGTGAAATTTTTATTTGTGCTGATTCTGGTAAGTCAGATACTTTTAGGGATTGATGCAATCAGTGATGTGATTGAAAGAAGAAAATAGAATAAGGGATAATCAGAATGAGCAGAATAAGAATTGTAAAAAAGAACGATGAATATACTTCAGAATATCAGGTGGGGGATCTGTTTGAGATTACAGGCACCTGGTATGGAGGCGTCCATATTATGGGAAAATCAGGTGCGCCTGTTTCTCTGGATAAAGAGGAATATGTAGAATTGGATACAGAGCCTGAGTTAAAGCAAGAAGAGGTGATTCCGAGAGACATCCGAGTGGGAGATATTGTACAGCATTTTAAGAGAGAATGGGTGTCAGGGGAAACTTCAGAATATTTATATAAAGTGCTTGCATTTGCGCAGCATACAGAGACAGGAGAAAAACTGGTGATTTATCAGGGGTTGTATTCTCCGTTTAAAATCTGTGCAAGACCATATGGAATGTTTATGAGTGAAGTGGATCATGAAAAATATCCGGATATTAAGCAACAGTACAGGTTTGAAAAAATAAAGGAATAAAATGGAGATGAAGATGTTTCACGTGAAACATCTTCGTTTTTATTACCAGTATGTTTGATTACATTTATGAAAAAAGTGCCATTCGTGTCTGGTGAAAAGAAAATAAAAAATATTTAAACTCGCTCTTGACTTGGAGTTAACTCCAGGTGATATAGTATCATCAATCCTCAAAAAGGAGAAAAACAGTAAGAATTGATGAGAAAAAGAGGAGTGAATATTAATGTATATTGAAACAATCAACAGCCCTGAAGATGTAAAAAAACTGACGATCGAGGAGCTTCCGGCACTGGCAGAAGAGATGCGCCATGCACTTTTGACCCGGGCAAGCCGGCATGGCGGACATTTCGGACCAAATTTCGGAATGGTGGAAGCGACCATTGCCATGCATTATGTATTTGAATCTCCAAAAGATAAAATTGTATATGACGTTTCCCATCAGAGTTATCCGCACAAAATGCTAACAGGAAGAAAAGATGCATATCTTTATGAAGAGCATTACGATGATGTATCCGGTTATACAAATCCACATGAGAGTGAGCATGATTTCTTTACGATCGGTCATACATCTACTTCTGTCAGTCTTGCCTGCGGACTTGCAAAAGCAAGAGATCTGAAAGGGGAAGACGGAAATGTGATCGCAGTGATCGGAGACGGTTCTTTAAGCGGCGGAGAAGCACTGGAGGGAATTGACTACGCCGCAGAATTGGGTGGAAATCTAATTATTGTAGTGAATGACAATGATATGTCCATCGCAGAGAATCATGGAGGATTGTATCAGAATTTGAAGCTGCTGCGGGAAACAAACGGAACAGCTCCATGTAACCTGTTCAAAGCGATGAGGCTTGATTATATTTATGTAAACCAGGGAAACGATACAAAAGCGCTGGTGGAGGCATTTCAGAAAGTAAAAAACAGTAGTCAGCCGGTTGTGGTTCATATCAATACGCTGAAAGGAAAAGGATATGAGCCGGCAGAGCAAAATAAAGAACAGTGGCATTTCAGCGGCCCGTTTGATCTTGAGACGGGAAAACCTCTTTATACTTCAAATACGGAGGACTACGCCGGTATTACGAGAGATTATCTTTTGAAAAAGATGAAAGAAGATTCCCGTGTGGTTGCCATTACATCCGGAACGCCTGCAGTTATGGGATTTACAGAAGATAAGCGAAAAGAAGCCGGACGCCAGTTTATTGATGTGGGAATTGCAGAAGAGACAGCGGTTGCTCTGGCATCCGGTATTGCGGCAAACGGAGGAAAGCCTGTTTACGGCGTGTACAGTACTTTTGTACAGCGGACATTTGACCAGATCGCACAGGATCTGTGTATCAACAACAGTCCGGCAACAATTGTGACATTCTGGGGTTCTGTTTATGGAATGAATGATGTCACACATCTGGGATTTCAGGATATTCCGATGATGGCAAATATTCCGAACCTTGTTTATCTGGCACCGACGACAAAAGAAGAATATCTTGCCATGCTTGATTGGAGTGTGGAGCAGAATTCTTATCCGGTTGCAATAAAAGTACCGGGCGGTGAGCTGATTTCGGATGGAAAAACAGTGACTAAGGATTTCGGCAAACTGAATACTTATGAAGTAATACAGAAAGGAAGCAAGGTTGCAGTGATCGGACTCGGTGCATTCTATTCACTGGGAGAGAAAGCAGCAGAACTGATCGCAGAGAAAACAGGTGTGCAGCCGACACTGGTGAATCCATACTACATCACAGGTCTGGATGAAGCACTTCTTGATGATCTGAAGAAAGATCATGAAATCGTAGTGACCCTGGAGGATGGAATTTTAGACGGAGGTTTTGGTGAAAAAATTGCCCGTTATTACGGCGCTTCTGATATGAAAGTGTTAAACGTTGGATTGAAGAAAGAGTTCCTTGACCGATATGACGTGCAGGAAGTATTGGAGAAAAATCATCTGAATGCAGAGCAGATTGCAGCAGATGTAGAAGCAATTTTAAAATAATAGAAGGCCGGCGGAGTAATCCGTCGGTATTTTTGTGCCCAAACAGTTGCTTTTATAAAAACATCAGTGTATGGTAGAGTAGTAAGAAAGCTCAAACGAATGAGAAAGAGGAAAAGACATGAAATTAAATGAATTACAAATAGGAAGTACTGCCACCATTCTTTCGGTTGGGGGAGAGGGCGCTCTGCGCCAACATTTTCTGGATATGGGATTGATACAAGGCACAGAAGTGACGGTTGTACAATATGCACCGATGGGAGATCCAATTGAGCTGCGGCTTCATGGCTACGAGCTGACAATTCGCCTGAAAGATGCAAAAAACATTGAAATCAGTAAAGAACACAAACCAAAGAATATCAGAAAAAAAGTAGAAAAACAGGAGAAACTGCATCCGGGATACGGGGAAGGCGGAAAGTTTCATAACCGGAAAGAGGAGACTCCGCTGCCTGAAGGGGAGACACTGACGTTTGCTCTTGTGGGAAATCAGAATTGTGGAAAGACGACATTGTTTAACCAGTTGACCGGTTCCAAACAGCATGTGGGTAACTTTCCGGGAGTTACAGTAGACAGAAAAGATGGAGTGATCAAAGGCCATAATAATACACTGATCACAGATCTGCCGGGGATTTATTCGATGTCTCCTTACAGCAGTGAGGAAATCGTGACGAGAGAGTTTGTCATTCGTGAGAAACCGAAAGGGATCATCAATATTGTGGATGCAACAAATATTGAGCGAAATCTGTATCTTACCATGCAGCTGTTAGAGCTTGGTTTTCCGATGGTTGTTGCATTGAATATGATGGATGAACTGCGTGAAAACGGAGGTTCCGTTCTGGTTAATGAAATGGAGGAGGCCCTGGGAGTGCCGGTCATTCCGATTTCTGCGGCAAAGGCAGAAGGAATTGAGGAGTTGATCCAGCATGCCATCCATGTAGCAAAATATCAGGAAAAACCACTGGAAACAGATTTCTGCCGAAAAGAGGAAGGGGTTCACAGAGGAATTCATGCAGTAATGCATCTGATCGAGGATCATGCTGAAAAAGCAGAGATACCGGTTCGGTTTGCGGCAAGCAAGATCATGGAAGATGATGAAAAAATATTAGAGCAGCTGAATCTGACAGAAAATGAGAAAAACCTTCTGGAGGATATTTCCCGACAGACGGAGGAGGAAACTGGACTGGATCGTGCAGCCTCAATTGCACAGATGAGGTTTGCTTACATAGAAGACGTCTGCAGTGAGTCGGTGATCAAGCCGAAAGAGAGCAGAGAACATCTCAGAAGTCGGAAGATCGATCGATTCCTGACTGGAAAATATACCGGAATTCCTGCATTTGTTGGAATTATGGCAGTTGTATTCTGGCTTACTTTCAATGTAATCGGGGCATTTTTGCAGGGGCTTCTGGAGTCTGGAATCACAGCACTGACGAATGTCGTGGACCATGCAATGACAGCAGCGCATGTAAACAGTGTGGTACATTCGCTGGTGATTGATGGAATTTTCAGTGGAGTCGGCGGTGTTTTAAGTTTTCTGCCGATCATTGTGACACTGTTTTTCTTTCTGTCGCTTCTGGAAGACAGTGGATATATGGCAAGAGTAGCTTTTATCATGGATAAACTTCTCCGAAAACTGGGACTCTCCGGACGAAGCATTGTTCCGATGCTGGTCGGATTCGGATGTACAGTTCCTGGTGTGATGGCAAGCCGGACGCTGCCGTCTGAGAGAGACCGAAAGATGACAATTCTTCTGACTCCGTTCATGAGCTGTACGGCGAAGCTGCCGATTTACGCATTTTTCACTGCGGCATTTTTCCCGAAGAGGGGAGCGCTTGTGATGATTGGACTTTATGTATTTGGAATTGTGATGGGAATTTTAATGGCACTGATCTTTAAGAAAACGGCATTCAAAGGGGAAGCGGTTCCGTTTGTGATGGAGCTGCCGAACTATCGTCTGCCGGGTGCCAAAAATGTGGGACATCTTTTGTGGGATAAAGCAAAGGATTTTCTGCAGAGAGCGTTTACCGTTATTTTTATTGCTACGATCGTAATCTGGTTTTTGCAGAATTTTGATACCGGACTGAATATGACAGCAGATTCTCAAAACAGTATTCTGGCATTGGTGGCAGGCGGACTTGCGCCGATTTTCCTTCCTGTAGGATTTGGAGACTGGCGTATCGTGACCGCGCTGATTTCGGGATTTCTGGCAAAAGAAAGCGTTGTATCGTCTTTGACTATTTTGTTTGGAAGCAGTGCAGCACTTCAGGGCAGTCTTACCATTGCAGGGGCAGTAGCACTTCTCGTATTCTGCCTGCTTTATACGCCATGTGTCGCAGCAATCGCGTCTGTGAAACAGGAATTGGGCGGAAAATGGGCAGCAGCCATGGTATTTGGTCAATGTTTCATTGCATGGATTGCATCATTTGCAGTCTATCACATCGTCGGATTATTGTAGCAGTTTTGTTTCTCTCATTAGATATATGAAAAAAGAACCGGAAAGGGCTTTGCGCATGGCGTGGAACCCCTTCCGGTTTTTGCGATTTTATAGTCCAAATAAGTGCTCGATCAGAATTTTCAGACCAATGAGGATCAGAATAACACCACCGGTGATCTCAGCATATTTTCCGAGTTTTCCACCGATTTTATTTCCAAGGAAAACCGCGATGCAGCTGATGATAAATGTGGTGATGCCAATAAGACAGACAGCGGGAATGATGTCTACTTTCAGGAATGCAAAACTGATACCGACTGCGAGAGCATCAATGCTGGTTGCAACTGCAAGCAGCAGGATATCCTTTGCCGGAATAGAATCCACATAAGTATCACATTCGGCTTCCGCTTCTTTTGATTCCCGGATCATATTGACTCCGATAAAACCAAGCAAGAAAAATGCAATCCAGTGATCTACAGCTGTGATAAAGGACTCAAAATAGGTTCCCACCCACCAGCCAATCAGCGGCATCAGTGCCTGAAAAAGCCCGAAGGCAAGTCCAAGTTTCAGGGCATAGGTTTTTACCTGCCGTCTAAGGCAGATTCCTTTTGCAAAGGATACGGCACATGCATCCATGGAAAGGCCGATCCCGATCAGAAATACAGAAAATAAGCTCATTTTTTCTCCTCCTTCATAAAAAAAGAGACCTATCCACGCAAAAATATCACGTGAATAAGTCTCGTTATTGAACGCTGTACCAGATGGAAAACCATCAATATGTTGACACAGCGACTCTGTACAGAGCTAACTACTCCCTTATTGCAGTTTTATTATCATAACAGAGGTGGGGAGGAATTGTCAATAAATAAAAAAATAAAAAATTAGCACTCACCTCTTGGCTCGTTTGGGGTGGTTTTGTCCTGTGGTGTCAGAGCCCGTAAAGCCTTATTTTACAAGGTTTTTGCGGGTTCTTACTTTTTGTCTTGGAGCGTCAAAAATCGTCATTTTTTGCGAAAATGGTGTAGTAAATGGTGTAGTAGAAGCGTATAATTAATGTATTGGAATAATACCAACTGTGAAATATCAGTATCTAGATTGAAGAAGGATATTATAAAGCTATTCTCTTTGTTAATATCATTGTTTTCTATGTCAAAAAATAAGTCAAGAGTGAAGGAAATGAAGAACTCAGAAAAAGGTGTGTAAAAAAATAAAGGAAAAATTGAGTCAAGTGATGATAGTTTATATAAATATGATATAGGTATATATGATGAACTGAGAGCAAATTTACAGTAATGTCGCATGTTCTACCGAGGAGTAATTATGAAAATAGATACAGAAAAAATTAAAAATAAAAAATTTACAGGACCAATCGAAGCTAAACTACAAAAGTATTCGCAGGAGTACAGAGTTTTAGCTACATTGAAGTATTTATTTCCAAATAGATTTAAAAAAATGGTTAAGGAAGAATCCCCTGATCTACAAGATAAAGAAAACGGTATAGGTATCGAAGTGACCGCTGCTGTAGATTGGAGAGATATGAGGGATGCCCGTGAATTTGCTAATCTTCAGCAAGGAAATGGAAATATCGAAAAGCATAAAAAGGCTATTACTTCAAGTGGTTATTTCTTTTTGCCTATAAAAAAAGATAAAGTTGCAATATGTACCTCGGGAACATCAAAGGGAGAGAAGTTTTTTTTTCAAGAAAGTATACGAAAAAAGATTAACAATATTCAGCAATATAAAGCAGGATTTCAAAAAATTGGGCTTGCTGTTATTTGGATTGATACACCAACTTTGGATGTGAGGGATTATCTTGGCGAATGGCTTGCAGAAGTTTTAGATAAAACTGATACCGTATTTGATTTTGTATATGTGTTAGCTCCTCGTTTTTGTGCCTATTATGATGTTCAAGAAAAGAGTTCTGAATTGAGAACGATTAAGAAGGAGGAAAATGAATGGCTTGCTACTATTGCTAGAATGACCGCTGAAGGTGAATTATCTTTGAGTGATGAAGAATGGCAATAAACGGTGAATGCAATATGTGGTAGGAATAATTTTTGACTGCATGTTGGGGGTATTTTGTATTTGTTTTTTGGATTTGATATAATTATGCATAAGAAAATGTTGGTTTCTGTAGACAAATTATATGATATTCAAGAAATTCAGTGTACATATATCAGAATACCACTAGTATAGAAAATTGTTTGTAATTTTTTTATAGATTTTGAATCAGAGGAGGAGCTGAATGACAATTGTAGAAGCTATAAAAATTGTGATGGAGAAACATCCACAAGGTATAACAAATAAGGAAGCGTATGAGGAGATTGTTAGGTTAAATTTATATAAGTTTGCGGGTAAAAATCCTAGTGCAATTGTCAATGGAATAATTAGAAGACATTGTTATGGATTGGATTTCCCGACAGCAAATCCAGTTAAGCATTTTAAAATCATCGGATATAGAGGCAAAAAGGCACTGTATGCTTTAGCAAATATTGATGAAATAAATTCTAAATCACTTAATAAGAAAATTGTTAGTGAAGAGCTCTTGCCCGAAGAAAAAATTCAAAAATATTATAATGAACATTTAGAAAATATATATTCACAATTAATAGATAATATTATGGAAAATATGCCTGTATTTTTTGAACGCTTAATTGTGGATTTATTGTTAAAAATGGGATATGGATATGATGATCATTCAGGAATTGTTGTAGGTGGTAGCCACGACAATGGAATAGATGGGGTAATTAATGAGGATAAATTAGGATTGAGTTTAATTTATCTTCAAGCAAAAAGATATGCACAGAAAAATAAAGTAGGACGACCGGAAATACAGTCGTTTGTAGGAGCAATGCAAAATATTCAAAAGGGAGTATTTATTACAACTTCTAGTTTTTCGAGAGAAGCAAAGGAATTTGCTGAACATCAACAACAAAAGAATCTAAAGCTAATTGATGGTGAAATGTTAACTCATCTAATGGTCAAATATGAGGTTGGGATTGTAAGTCAGCAGAGTTTGAAAATATACAAAGTTGATAATTCATATTTTGAGTAACGACTATTGAAATACGAAAGAGGGTAGAAACATGGCAGAATTATTAGGAATAATTGCACCTATAAAAAAATTCTTATCTAATTCCGATGAAGATATATTTTTTTCTATAAATGGGGAAAAGCAAATCGTATGTTCATTAGCAAAAAAAAGAACATATCGTATTCCAGATTTTCAGAGAGAAATTAGATGGTCATGTGATAATGTAGCTATGTTGATTGAAGATATTAAGACGAAACCGAGATTCCTTGGTAACGTTATTTTAACAAAACATTCAGATAATAGTTTTTCAATAATTGATGGCCAACAAAGAATTACAATTTTAACGATGATTTTAAGTGCTATTAATAAATGTCACGGTCAAGAAATTGAAACTATATGTCCTTGTAAATTAATAATAGAAAGTTTTATAGGGTTAACAAATGTTCTTCAAGCTTGCTTTGACGTGACTTCATATACTAAAGAAATGTTTGCAACAGACAAATTAAAACAATTCCATAAATATAAAGAATTATGGGATTTTATCATAGACTCTGATGAAATAAAATATAGAAAAAAGGCAAAAGAGTTCGTTGATAATTTAGCAGAATGTACCTTTAATATAGTAATAAATGAATCAGATGATGTAGGGGAAGGAATTAGATATTTTATAGATGTAAATTTAAAAGGTAAACAATTGGATATAGAAGATATTTTTAAAAGTTTTTTGTTTAAAAATGATTCTGGAAAAGAAATAAGAGAACAGTGGTATTTATTAAAATCTACAGTTGCTGAAATTGAAAATAGTAAAATGGATTATCCTCTTTTAAAATTATTAGAACATTATTTTCTATGTGATTTATATAGGAATAATAAATATAAAGGTATGGAATTTGGAACAGACTTTTTTTTGAAAAAACAGTATAAAGAGGATGACGAAATATACAGAGCGGGAACACATTTAATCGAATTAATCAACGATAAATCATATATGAAAAATTCGTTAATCCATTTGAATGAAATTAGTCATTTAATGTTACAGATTGTGAATAGCGACTCAACAACAAGTGAGATAAAAGATATTTTTTCTGGACAGAATAAAAAAAAGGATTTGGATGATATAGAACTGAAGGTGATTCATAATATAATAGGAAAAATCTTAAAGGATACAAATATATTGCCTAAAGCGTTATTAATCAAATACTTTAGTGGATTATTATTTGGAGAGTCGGGAAAAAGCAAGTCAAATATTCGTAAGATTTATGGAATTTATTTGTTCTCGGTATTATTTTCTCTATTTGAGAATAAGAAGAGTACCGATGTATTGATACATATATTAAAAGGAAATGATACGGAATGGTATAAAGAGTTGGTTAATCAAATAGAAGATTATTTTACAGATGAACGGATAACAGACGCAAGATTATTAGCACAATATAAATTTGGAAGAAATGAAAAAGAAGAGGATCATCGATTCCGATGCAAATCATTGGCTACAATATATAACTATTTTATTAATGCAGAAGGTCAAGTTAAAATAAGAAACGGAAAGATGAATGACTTATATAAATTTATCACTAACGATGAGGTTTTTTCTATTGAACACTTTATTATAAGCGAATCAAAAAATAGAGTTATACTTGTTCAAGATAATAAGGAATATACGGTCAACGAAACTATTTATAAGCGTTATGTAAATAATTTTTTTAATTTTATTTTTATTGATAGAGAAACAAATTCTCTTTTAGGAAATAATTGGTTACCCAAAAAGATGGAAATTTTGAGGAACAAAAAAATTGAGTGTGAGTATTCCAAGATGATTGTGCAAAATTTAAGCAAATTACAAAAAGAATTTGAAAAGCGTGGAGGAGAAAAATATAAAGATAATTTAGATCTTTTTTTTACAAGGGACTATAAGGATGTATATATAGAATATACCAGATCTGTATTGAAAAAAATAATTGATAGAATCAATAGTTATAAAACGCAAATAGAAAAATTAGGGTAAAAGATTTAGGTTGATTAATAAAAATTGTTACTGAGGTGAGTTGTAACTATATATTGTAAAATTCGGTAGTATGTATGTCTACTTTCCTATTGATCATTTAATATGGAAACGAATACTTTCAATTTCCTGCAGTTGTGAGATCATTAGATTTTATGGTGATAGTTGTCTAGATAGCTGTTTCATACGGTAAAATAGGTAGTGGCATGGGGAAGTTTTTTTATTCAAGAAATGCGGTTAGTTGGTTTCCGTTCTTTTTCTAGAAAGACTTTGCATTGAATTTTTTCGGTTTTCCGGATTGCTTTATTTAGTTCATTAAACGTGAAAAATATTCGGTTTCTCAACGCTGCAAGGATCAATGTTTCCAATATCTTTACGGCATCTTCAACGTTGGATTCGTTCCGGGGTTTTACTGAACTTGCAGGAATGATTGCTGTCACGTAATGTTCTGACATTTCGTGATAAGAACGGTTTAGGATAAGTTCTGTCTGTGTATTTTTGATAACACCGATTTTGAGATTATCCGGTACAAGGATATGGGGGATACATCTTATGTATCCAAAGAAAGAATATGCGTGGATATGTGCCTGTATCCAGTTGTTAGATATTATATCAGGGAAAACCTCTGTGTATCCGTACAGACTGCATGGCAGGATTGCGAGAAATATATATGTAAAGATATCATTACATATAGCGGAATTTCTGAATATTTGGAAAGTATGTACTATTTAAATGGAATATCTCTTACATTTGAACTCCCAGAAGTAAACTTTTGTTTGATGTAGCCTATTCATCGAAATTGATTAGCAGAAAAGATTAAACATTTCTGGAGAAGTGATTTACATAAAAATGTTAGATGAAAGCAGAGAGGGGAAAGAAAAAAGGCAGATATAAAACACCATGTAAAAAAGATTTTTGGATATTTTAGGGGAAAGAAAAGGTTACAAAAATACAGATGAAGAATAATTAGATTATGGAAATGAAATTTGGAATCTTGGAGATTGAGGAAATAATGATGATGACTGACAGTAAAACCAATATTCCTGTAATAGATGATATACTGGCTGATGATAAATTTGTAAAAATACCATTAAAGGAATTATATTCTATTAATGAGTTAGAATATGATAATAAAGCATTAGAAGAATTAGATTTATCAACACGAATAATGAATCGTTTACAAGGAGTTTTAGGGATTCATAAGATTAATGAGATGTTAAATTTAACATATAGTCAGTTGGCTGATCTTAAAGGATTTGGAAAAAATAGTATAGTTGGAATTGATGATGCTCTAAGAGCTTTATCTCAGAAGACGTTCGTTTTTGATAAAGATGAAAAGAAAAGATGTTTTAGTCCTACAAGTAAATTCCTATTGAGAAGTCACTTGTCAGAGATATGTCATGGCAATTTTGATATATTGAATAAGAATTCCTTTACTGATGGTGAACAATTATTATTTAAGGACATGAAAGAGGCGGTTGAACTTATTGATGAGAAATTGATAATGACTACTATAAAAGAAACAGAACATATATTTCCTATTTTAGATATGTTAAATAGTATGGTTTCTAAATACAATAAAAAGGAGAAGATACGAGAACAAATTATAAAAGAGTATGTTCATATTTCTGAGAATAAACGTGATTGCAATATTAAATGGTTTATTTATGCGTATGTAGATGATGATAAAATGAGGAATAAGATGTTAAATGATTTTCGTAAAGAGGGAATAAATTGTTTCAGAGATTTCCTGAAAGTCGATTTAACTGACAATAATAATCTGTCTGAATTAATACGATTTATCAAATGGTGTGAATTTGATATCAAAGAAGAGTTTAATGACATGATTGGAAAATTATATAAGAATAATAGAGAATCTGAAGTTATCGATAATCGTGCAAATGGAAATACATTAGATGCGACTGGAAAAGCTTTTGGCGTTACAAGAGAGCGAATCAGACAGATTGAAAAGAATGTTACAAGACGTTTTGAGTCATTGCTTAATTCAAATAGAATAATATTAAAAATATTCGCAGAACGAAATGGCGATGAGATATTAACACCTTCTGAAATTGCGGAATATTTTGAAACAGGAACTAAACAGGTGCTGTATTTATTAAGAAAATCAGATACATCTTTTTATACATATGACAGTGATTTGGATGTGTTTGTCGTTGGAAGTTCGGGTCTTGCAGAACGAGCTCAAGCATATGTTGATAAATTACCAGAAGTGTTTGCTGAAGACAAGTTTGATAAAATTATTAAGCGAGGAATAGAGGAACATAAATTAACAGAAGAAATAATATGTGCTTATATTGATACAGAATATAAAAAGACGGAAAAGTTGTATCATAGATCAAGATTAACCTTACAGTCTATTTATGATGCTATTTTGAAAAAATATTATCCTAATGGTATTTGGGTGTATGGAGAAAAAGATTTAACAGAGTTCCGCATGCATATTAAAAATGACTATGGAAATATTATTTTGCCTGAAAATAATCGCGCCTTAAGTGCTCAAATTTGTCGCGCAAGTATATTATGTGGTCGAGGGATATATAAGGCAAAACAATCAAAATATCTTTCTGGTGCATTGCTGAAAAAAATAGAAAGATATATAGAGACTAGTGAGAGCTCGGTATTTATGATGAATACTATTTTTAATTTGTTTGAAGATGAACTAAGGGCTGAAAATGTAGATAATAAATATTATTTACAAGGAATTCTTCATGAAACACTCGGCGATAAATGGTGTTTTAGAAGAGATTATATCTCCAAGGATGATAACCTCACGTCATTTTATACTGAGATTCTTACATATATAAAAAAAGCGGGATATCCGGTAAAGAAGCAAGAAATAAAAAACAGGTATCCTGGAATTACTGAAATTGTATTAAACTTAGCAACTAATGATCCGAAAATTATAAATTTATTTGGATGTTATATTCATGGGGATAATTTGAAATTGTCAAAAGAAGATATATTATATTTGAGATTAGTTGTTGAAAAGTTTTTTGAAAAAAAGGATTGTTGGCATTGTAGAAGTCTATATGAATATATAATGAAAAATAATGCAATTATTTTGAAAAGAAACTATATTAATTTTCCGTTTGGTGTATACAGTTTGCTGGAGTATTATTTCCGTGATGATTATAATTTTTCTAGACCATATATTGCGAAAAATGGAACAGAAATAGTAAGTACTATTGAGAGGTTGAAGGAAGTAGTTCAGGCATCAGATATCATGGAAATAGCTGATATTTCTTCTTATGCAAGGGAAAATTATCATCAAATTAATAGTATTTTAGATTTTCTGGATAGTTGCAATGAAACCCATTTTTTGATTAATGATTCAGAAATTGCTTCTGTTGATATTATTGGCATAACGGAGGAAAATGTTGATGATATAGAAAGTATTTTGGATAAAGAAATTAGTACAACGATACCTATCAGTAATCTAAAATGTGTTCATTTATTTCCAAAGGGCAATGTTCCGTGGACGGCATGGTTGATTTATAGTGCTATTAAGAGATGGGGCAAGAAGTATGAAGTAAAAGCGTCAGAAACTCAGTTTAGGCAATCAATACCCTTAATTGCACCTAAGGGGGAATTGTGTGTAGAAAAAGTAGACGATTTATCAATTACTGGAGAGTTAACTATTGCTGATGATTTAAGTGATATCGATAATTTAATTGAAGATTTTGATTTTGAGGAGTTAGGATTAGATGAACTTTAGAGAAATGGATATTAAGCATAGCTATATAAGTAAAGGCGATGACAATATAGCAGATTCCTTTCTAAATCCATTATTATCATGTACAAAAGAATACAGGAGAAGTGTGGGCTTTTTTTCATCAGGAGTCTTCAATGCGATAATGCCTGGAATCATGCACCTTGCAAGAAATCGAGGAAGTATCAAGCTTATTGCCAGTCCTAAATTAACAAAAGATGATGCAACTGCTATTTCATTAGGTTATGAGCAGCGGGAGAAATATATACTTGACTCCTTTACTGAAGATTTTGAAAGAGAAATAGAAGAATTGGATGATGAAAAGCTTTACCTGTTATGTGATCTGATTCGAAAAAATATTTTAGATATAAAAATTGCAGTAACTGATCAGTGTGGAATATATCATGACAAACTGGGTATTTTAGAAGATTTTGATAATAATCAGTTGGTATTTTATGGATCTCCTAATTCCAGTTATAGTGGGTATCGTTCTAATTATGAGAAAATTCGTATTTCTAAGGGATGGGAAAACGGTGGACATGAAATAGTAAATGAAGAGATTGAAGAATTTGATTCTTTGTGGAATAATACGAATGAATTTGTAGAAGTTTACGAATATCAAAAAACAGCAGAAAAAAAATTAATAGAAATAATTGAGACTAGAAATAATAGAAAAAATCAGAATGAGATAGTTTTAAGAGACTATCAGAAACAAGCCATTCAAGCCTGGATAGATAATGATTATCAAGGCTTTTTTGTGATGGCAACAGGAACTGGAAAAACATGGACTGCTATTTTTGCAGCAAAAGAACTGATAAAGAAACAACCGGCATTAATTACTATATGCGCTCCATATAAACATTTAGTCAAACAATGGTTCGAAGACGTTATTTTGGCATTTCCGAAAGCTGATATTGTTATGGTTTCTTCTGAAAATCCTAAGTGGGATATTCAATTGACAGATGCTATTGTGAAGTCAAAATATGATAATACATCACAAGTTATTGTCATATCTACGATAGCATCATTTAAAAATAAACTTGTTAATATCATATTAAAATATTTGGGCAATCGTTTATTGATTGTAGATGAGGCACATCGATTTACTAATCATCCAGAGGCGTTAAAAAAAATATTTCCTTATATGTTAGGATTAAGTGCAACTCCGTTTAGTGGAACTTCTGCAGCTAAGGGTAGTGAACTTATGAAATTCTTTGGTGGGCAAGTGTTCAATTTGCCAATAGAGGAGGCTTTGGAAAAAGGTTTTTTAGTGCCATATTACTATTATCCTATATATGTTTCTGCAAATGACGAAGAAGAGAGAAAATTTAATAATCAATCGAGGATAATGGCCGCTTGTTTTAAAAACGGTAAACTACAAGATGTTGATACGTTTGTAAAAGCACATAGAAATAGATTAAGAATTATTTCTATGTTAGAAGAAAAAAAGGAAAGATTACCTGCGATTATTAGTCAGATAGAGGAGCAAGATCATTTTGTTGTTTATTGTGGAGATGGAAAACTATTTGATGATAATACAGGCGAGGAAATACGTCATATTCAATCTGTAAAAAGAGTATTAAGTGAATTCGAGTATAAGGCAAGTCAATTTACCGCAACTGAAAATATGCATGAAAGAATGGTTTTGGTTGATTCATTTAACAGAGGAGAAATATCAGTATTAGCTGCAATTAGATGTCTGGATGAAGGGATTAATATTCCTTCCATAAAAAGTGCATTGATTCTTTCTAGTAATGACGATTATAGAGAATTTGTTCAACGTAGGGGTAGAATTTTACGAACTTATAAAGGGAAAGAATATGCTAAAATTTATGATGTCATTGCACTTCCTTCCACAAAAATGGATCAGTGGGCTAAGATAGAATTAAGAAGGTTTAATGAATATGCAAAGTTGGCAATAAATTGGAATGAATTAGAATATGAATTGGAAGATTTACTAGCACGATATGGACTGTCAAAAGAAGATATAGATGTTTATGATTACGAGGAAATGGAGGATTATGAGAGTGAATAAGGAAGAAATAGTAAAAGATATGATACAATATATTGAGGAAGAAGAACGAAATCTTCAAGCAGCTAGGATTGCAAATGATAATAGAGTTGTGAAAACAGATATTGTAAAGGGTATACTAGATAAATTAGAAAAGGAAATGAGTCATGAAAATTAAAAATATAGAATACGAAAATTTTAGAAATTTTAAAGATCATGGAATTATAAAATGTTCAACTGATGGAAAGGTAACAATAATTTATGGGAAAAATGGGGATGGAAAAACAACCTTACATCAATTATTTCAATGGATAATATATGGTCAAGTTCGGTTTAATAAGACAACGACAAATCATTTATATAATTTAGCTTATGAGAGTGAATTATCATATGGGCAAGTATTTAGTGTAATGGGAAGAATGGACTTTGAACATGCAGGAAGCGAATATTCCCTTACTCGTACATATACATATAAAAAAGGCATCGATGATTCTGAAAAAATAGGAGAAAACTTATCTCTTCAAAAAATGGATGACGACTATAATTGGAAAAGAGTTGAAAAACCAGAAGAAACAATAGAAAAAATGTTACCATCGGGTTTGTCTGAATATTTTTTCTTCGATGGTGAAAGTATGATTGCCGATTTAAGAGTAAAGGGAAGAGATTCGGCTGGGAAATTGAGAAAAGCATTATATTCAATGTTTGATTTGGATGTAATCGAATCAGCAATCAATCACATTGGTCGTACAGATTTAAAAACAACTGTATTAGGTAAACTGTATTTAGGTAAAAGTACTTATGGTAGTGGTGGTGAGGTCTCTGTAGTAAAAACAAATATTGAAACTGCTCAAAACACTATTGCACAGAAGACGGAACAAATTGAAAAATATAACGCAGAAAAAGCAGATAAGAAGAACATTATTCAAACAATATCAGAACAAATTGGAAGTACAAAATCCAAGGCCGATTATGAAAATCAGCGCAATAATCTGAAAAGGCAAAGGGATGTTTTTTTGGAAAATGTTGAAAGTGCGCAATATCAATTTGGAGATACAATCATGGCAATGTTCCCACAATTGCTAATTTCAAAAGCTGTAAATGATGCGAAACATAAATTAAATTTACAAGTAAATAATAGCCATTTGCCATCTGGCTTAAATAAGAGACTTATTTCATATCTATTAAAGATAAATACAAAAACATGTATATGCGGTCGGGAATTATGTGATGATGAAAAGGAGCATATCAAGAAATATTTAGATATGATGCCTCCAAAATCATATTCTAGTATGTATCAAGAATTTACGAAAACAGCAATGCGTTGGGGAAATGGTTATGATAAGCAAGCCGTGGAAGCAATAATAAAAAGAGTATTGATAAATCAAAATTCAGCTATTGAATGTGAGAAGAAAATAAAAGAATTGGATGATGCTGAAAAAAATAGTAAAGATATAGAAGATTTGGTTGTTGAAAGGCAGAAAGCAGAGGACAGGATTGTTGAACTTGATAAAGACATTAATGCATTAACTATCCAAAATGATAAATATAAACTTTATTTGAAAAAACAAATGAAGGATTATGATAAATTAACTGAAGCTAATGAACTTGGCAAAATAGCTACTGAAAAAATTGAAATCATGGAGAATGTCTTAGATTATTTTGTGGAGAAATTAGAAAAAGAATCCGAAGAGTATAGTAAGAAATTACAAATCAATATTCAAAGTTTACTTGATGATATGTTGACCAGTCGGAGAACAGTATCCGTGTCACAAGAATTTGCAGTTCGGGTAACTGATAGTTATAATGATGAATCAAAGTCAGAGGGACAGTTTGCTGTAGTTTCATTTGCATATATTGGTGGTATATTGAAGATGCTCAAAGATGATAATAATTTTCAAAGGAAGGAATATCCGCTAGTATTAGATGGGCCTTTTTCTAAGTTAGATCCAGATCAGCGACAAAATGTTGTAAATATGTTACCTACTTTTGCACCGCAAGTAATAGTCTTTTCGAAAGATGATTTGCATGATGTAATATCAAATGACAATATTGGACGTGTTTGGACTATTGTAAGTAATGACGAAAAGAATATTGCGAAAGTAGAGGAGGGGAAATTGTGGAAATAACAAGTGATATTCAATTGAGAGGAACTGCATGGAATAAAGCAATAAGTGAATTGGGGGATATTTTTCATACGAGAACACATTATAGTATATTTATGTTGAGTCTTTCCATTGGAATTATGTATGATAGGAGAATTGAGACGCCAACAGAAAATGGGGAAGATATAAAAAATGTTCCTAGAAATGTACTAAATAATAATGATAATGGCAAGTTGGATTTTTATTTTCAGGCAGCGATTTTATCTACATTAACAGAAAATTTTACAGAGGAAAAGAGGCTGGAACTAGCTTTTGGTGAAAAAACAGATTTTAATAAAATGGCTTTCTTACTTTCGTTTGCGAATTTTGGAGTGGAGAAATTGGTAGAGCAGATCGGGACAACACCTATAGATTCTATGGAAAATATCAAAAATTTCATGGTTTCTACTGTTGAGGGAAGAAACTTTGACATTGATGAATTACCGATTGAAGATATTGATATTTTTGGAGAATAGAGTTTTCAAGGATGCATATTATTGACAGGGCAAACCTACTTAAGTATACTACTTAAGTAGGTTCTTTTTTGGAGGTTATTATGAAATTTAGTTATCGCTTTCCGGTAGTAAGAGGCACACAGGCTGGTAGAGAATATTATATAGGAATGGTTCCACTCAATATGTTGGAAAGGATATTTCCGGCAGATGATGAATATGTGTTGCCAGAATATCGTGCACAGCGAAAATTAAATGAAGCTCGAATACCTGAAATTAAAAAGTATATTATTGACAATCCAGATTCTTATGTTTTTTCAGCACTAGCTGCTTCTATAGACGGGAATTTTCAATTTATATCATCGACTTTTGAAGGCGGGGATACAGGAATATTAGAGGTTGATATGGGAGCTAAAATATTGATTAATGATGGACAACACCGTAAAGCTGCAATATTGGCTGCTATTAGAGAAAATCCCGAGATAGAAAATGAAACAATTTCAGTTGTATTTTATCAGGATTTAGGACTGGCTAGAAGTCAACAAATGTTTACGGATCTTAATAAACACGCTGTTAAAACATCGAACTCTATTGCAGAATTGTATGATTCGCGAGATGCACTTGCTGTGGTTACCAGAAGAGTAATTGCAGAAATACCTTTTCTTAATGAGTATGTCGATAAAGAACGGGATAATTTGGGGAAATATTCATCTGCTTTGTTTACATTAAATACTTTTTATACGGCTAATAAACGTATTCTGAAAAGAAATGTTTGCAATAATGACTTCTATTTGTTTTTAAGATCTTTTTGGGGAAATATTGCAATATATATGATGCCTTGGATTGAACTTGAAAAAAAAGAGATTAGTAAAAAAGAATTAAGAGAGCAATATATTGCTACACAGGCAGTAGTGATTCAAGCGTTTGGTAGAGTGGGATCATATTTGTTTGAAAATTATAATTATGATCAAATAGAGTTTTATGTTAAAAGAATCGAAATGATTAATTGGAAAAGGAACTCTAATGATTGGAAATTACGTGTTATTCGTAGTAATGGACGTATGATCAATAATGCAAATGCTATATTATTAGCAGGAAATATAATTAAAAAATATTTAGATTTACCCCTGACAGATGATGAATTAACTGCTGAACAGAATTTTAATGAAATATGATTAACGAGGTAACAATATGACAAAAGGTAAGACTTTTGAAACAAATAAACAAGGTGTTACGATTACAAAAGATACAGTAGAGGGACTAATGGAAACTGTACGAAATTTATATTTAGCAGATGATATTCCGTGGGTCATAGGATATTCTGGTGGAAAAGATAGTACGGCAACCTTGCAACTTGTCTGGTTGTCTCTGTTGGCCTTACCAAAAGAGAAAAGGAAAAAAATTGTCCATATAATTAATACAGATACTATGGTTGAGTCTCCTGTTATAGAAAAATGGGTAACAAAGTCGTTATCAGTAATGGATATATCTGCAAAAAAGGACGACCTACCGTTTGTAACACATAGATTGACGCCCGATTTGAACAATACTTTTTGGGTGAATTTTATTGGAAGAGGGTATCCTTTCCCAAGGAAAAAATTGAGATGGTGTACGGATCGCTTAAAAATTCAGCCGGTTAATAATTTCGTAAAGTCAGCAATTGCAAAGTACGGGGAAATAATTATGGTATTAGGAACCAGAAAAGCGGAAAGTCAACGACGTGCAAGAACGATGGCTTATTATGAGAAGAAGAGAGTGCGTGAACTTCTTAGCCCAAATCCAACACTGGCAAATGAATTAGTTTTTTCCCCACTCGAAGAATGGAATGACAATGATGTGTGGGTATTTTTAATGCAATATAAAAACCCCTGGGGCTATTCGAACCAAGAATTGTTGACCTTATATAGAGGTGCAACAGCTGATAACGAATGCCCTATGATGGTCGAAAAAAATTTGCCTAGTTGTGGTAAGAGCAGATTTGGCTGTTGGGTATGTACAATGGTTGAAAAAGATAAATCTATGGAAGCTATGATTGCAAATGACGATGAAAAAGCTTGGATGACTCCTCTATTAGAATTTAGAAATAGATTTGGTGATGATGAACATGATCGAGAACGTCGTAGTTTTAAAAAAATGCAAGGGTATTTACAAGGAAGTTACGGGAAGTTACACCATGGTCCATATAAAAAAGAAATTAGGGAACAATGGTTACGGGAATTACTTGAAATACAGGTTGAAATAAATAAAAATGGACCTGAAGAATTTTCAGATCTCGAATTAATTACAAAAGAGGAATTACGTAATATTCGTCGGATTTGGGTATACGATAAACATGAGTTTGATGATTCACTTCCAAGAATTTATGAATCCGTAATAGGGAAAGCGTTTGAAGATCCAGATTGGATTGGTTCAGAAGCATATGGACATTCTGAATGGAATATTTTAAGAGAAACTTGTTTGGATTTATTTCCAGAGGAAGAATTATCTTTTGAATTACTTTATAGTTTAATTGATACAGAAAATCATGCAAATAGTGTAAACCAAAGAAAAGGAATATTAGATTCTTTAGAGAAATGTGTGAAACAGAATTTTTATAAAGATGAGGAAGATGCAACTCAATATTATACGAAACAATTAGAAAGGAAGAAAAATTTTGGGGGTCGTTATAATGAGAAATTCTTTGCGCATATACAGGATGAAGGTGAAGAATTTGATGATGTACCAGATGAGGAAGAGAATTAATGATAATTAGAAAACTAGTTTTACATAATTTTGGTGTATATGCATCAACTAATATATTTGAATTTAATGGAAATAAGCCGATTGTACTCATCGGTGGATTGAATGGTAGAGGAAAAACAACATTCTTAGAGGCCGTTTTATTAGCATTATATGGTTCTAATTCATTTGCATATAATGAAAGTAATTATAAGTCTTATGGGCAATATCTAAAGTCTTTCGTAAATGCATCAGATGAATCTTTAGAAACTTTTATAGATTTAGAATTTTCTATGGATAGGTATGATAATGAGAAATATTGTATTCATCGTGAATGGACGGGAGATAAAAAGAGAACAACGGAAAAAATCCAAGTGTATAAAGATGATGTCTATAATCAGTTTTTAACTGATAATTGGAGTATGTTTATAGAAAATATATTACCAAGCGGATTATCTAATTTTTTCTTTTTTGATGGAGAAAAAATTGCGGAATTAGCGGTAGAGAAGACAAGTACTCATATGAAAGATTCAATAAAGACATTACTTGGAATATCTGTTTTAGATTTGTTGAAAAGTGATCTTGGACGAATCATTACTCGGACAGTAAAAAATAAAGTTGAAAATTCAGAAGCGGAAGAAGTAGAATTACTCCGTTATCAAAAAGAAAAAGCTACAACAAATTTAGAGGTAATAGATAAAGAAATAGAAGAATTAGAAGCAGCGAAGAAACAACTTATGCAAAAATTAGATGCAAAAAGGCATGAATACCTTGCGAAAGGTGGAGATATTGTTACTCAACGGCAGGAATTGTATCAAAAAAAGGTTGCGATAATGAGTAAAATTGATAGCTATAAAGAACAGCTTATAGCAGATGCAGCATCGGAGCTTCCTTTCTTATTAGTAAAAGATTATTTAAGAAATATAAGAGAAAATGCTGAAATTGAGCAAGAACAGAAAATGTTGGAAATTGCATTAAAAAAGATGAATCGTTTTTCTGCTGACTATGAGAAAGATAATCAGCAAGATTCAGCCGCAATTTTTAGATTTATGAATTATGTTAATAATAAATCCATAAAAAAAGTTTCTAGTGTTTCTTATGATTTATCAGATTCATCTCTGTTTAAGTTACAAGTTTTGTTGGATGATCAATTAGTAGATACAAAGCTAAATGTTATTGAGCGACAGAAAAAATTGAATAAAATGTTTGGAGAAGTAAGTCAGCTAGAAAGTTATTTGTCAGTTGACATTAATGAGAAAGAGATTGCTAGAATTTATAAAAATATTAAAGAAATAGAACAGCAGATAATTGAAACAAATGTTATGATAGAACGAAAAGAAAATGAAAGGAAATCCAGAAACGGAGAATTAATTTCTATTACTTCAGAATTTAATAAAAAGGTAGAGAAGTATCTTAAGAAGATGGAGTTAAATGATGATAGTGATCGTATTATAAAATATGCGCATATGGCCAATACAATCTTAGAAGAATATAAAGTCCGATTACAAAAAAACAAAATAGCAGTTGTTGCGAATACAATGACAGAATGTTATAAAAAACTAGCTAATAAGAAAACCTTAATTGATCGGATTTGTATGGATCCAGTAACCTTAGATTTATATTATCAAGATTACGATGGTAAAGAAATAAATAAAGCATCTTTATCGGCAGGTGAAAAACAATTAATGGTAATTTCACTGCTGTGGGCTTTGGCATTATGCTCAAAGAAAAAACTTCCAGTTATTATAGATACTCCTTTATCGCGATTAGATTCCGCACATAGAGAGGCACTTATAAAAACTTATTTTCCACAAGCTAGTGAGCAAACAATAATTTTATCTACAGATTCAGAAATAGATTTTAATTACCATGACATGATGAAAGAAAATATAGGTGATGAATTTATTCTTATATATGATGATGTTTCTAAATCTACAACTATTCATAGAGGATATTTTAGGGAGGAAAAAGCGTGATCATAAAACAAATTAGACTTTCAAATCAAGCTAAAGAAAAATTATCTAGATTAAAAGGAAAAACGGGAATCAAGAATTGGAATATATTATGTAGATGGGCGTTTTGTTTTTCTTTGCATGAGAATACAATCCCTACAGATATCCCTATTAGTTCGGATAGTAATGTCGAAATGTCTTGGTATACATTTGCTGGAGAATATAGTGAAATATATGATGCGTTAATTCTTGAGTGGTGTATAGATAAAGGGATAGATATAACAGAGGAGAATTTGGTTAAATATTTTAAATTGCATTTAGAAAGAGGTATTTCATATTTAACAGGAACTAACTTTATAAAAAATCTTGATGATTTATTAAATTTAGCGATTGAGGCGTAAAAATGAGTATTTATTTAGATTATAATTCATCAGCTCCTATTGATGGAAGAGTCTTAGATGTTATGGTGGATGTCTACAAAAATATTATTGGAAATGCGGATAGTAGAACGCATGATTATGGAGAGGGTGCACGAAAAATAGTGGAACATGCAAGAAAACAAGTTGCTTCGATTTTAAAAATAAATAAGGACGAAGTGATTTTTACAAGTGGAGCAACAGAAAGTAATAATATTGCACTCCAAGGATTAAAAGAATATGCATACTCAACTAATAAAAAACATATTATTACGACATCCATAGAACATAAAGCTGTACTTGAAACAGCAAAAGCTTTACAAAAACAAGGGTTTGAAGTTGACTATGTTTCGCCCGATTTGAGTGGGCGTATATCTGTGAAAGATATTATGTCAAAGGTAAGAGAAGATACATTACTTGTTAGTGTGATGCATGTAAATAATGAAACTGGTATTATTCAACCAGTGTATGAAATTGGAGAAGCTTTACAGGATAGAGAAGTATTATTTCATGTGGATGCTACACAAAGTTTTGGTAAACTTGTAGAAGAACTCCAGAAAATTCAATATAATATGTTATCAATGAGTGCTCACAAATTAGGAGGCCCGCAAGGAATAGGAGCGCTTATATTAAGGAAACAGAAGTATAAATTTCCGCCGGTAAAAGCAATTATGTATGGAGGACAACAGGAACATGGAATTCGACCAGGAACTCTTCCAGTTGCATTAATAGCAGGATTAGGTAAAGCGTGTGAAATAGCGGAGGAAGAATACAAAGATAATAATCGAAGATGTCAAGCGATTAAAGATAAAATGAAATCTATGTTAGAAGAATCCGGGTTAACATACAAATATAATGGTCTGCAAGAATATGCATTTCCGACTACTGTAAATGTATGTTTCTGTGGCGTATCATCAGAAGCATTGATGTTGTCATCAAAAGAATTTTGTAGTATATCCAATGGAGCTGCATGTAATTCTAAATCATATAATACAAGTTATGTACTTTTGGCTATGGGTATTCCAGAAGATCAAATAGAAAGTTCAGTGAGAATTAGCTGGGGATATGATACCGAAATGGTTGAATTTGAAAAATCATTTAAAAATCTGTTGGAGTCAGCGAGAAGACTGGTTTGGTAAAAAAATAGAAAATATTTTTAAAAGGGACGCAAATTGAGTCTCCAAGGTATATATACGATTCTTAGATTGAGCCATTTTTATTTCAAATGCTGACTTGAAAGTGAGCCGCTTAGAAGTATTCTGAATATAATTCTTTTTATTCGGAGGAAAATAAGGTGGTTATCACAATGCAAGATTATGATGAAATACGCAGGAGTTTCCTTGCTGGCGAAATTCAGAAACATATCGCAAAACGATGGGGATTTCCAGGAATACAGTTAAAAATACTGTGAATGGAATGCTGTCTCCTGAGAACGGAAAACACCTGACCGTGAATCGACAATTCTTACACCAGACATAGTCAAATTCATACACAACTACCTTGATGAAGATTCCCGGTAAAGTCTTAAAAGCAAAACATATCGCAAAATGTATCTATGACCGACTTGTTGAAGAAACAGGATTTACAGGTGGGGAATCCTATCGTAACTAGAAGGTCTTTCGATGGATCGATACTTTCAATATTAATCTTATATGAGTCGTAAGAAATTCGATTCATGATGGACTATACGCATTCAGTTTGAAACTGGGTGCGTTTTTTATGCCCTATTTTAAAAATCTTGTTTCTAAGCACTGTAAAATTTTCGGATTTCCTTTCTATAAGTGAGGGGAAATATTTTTTGAAGCAGAAAATTAAAAAGATTTTTTGAATCTCCTTGTATTTCTGCCTCTGACAATTGGGTTAAGTGAGGGGACCTTTAAAGAATAAAAAAGATAAGAGCGGACCTGGTTGATAAGAATAAAATTTATTTCTTTTTGACCCTGTATAATAGCCGCTCCCGGTTACGTTAAGTGAGGGGGTAGATATTATAGAGCAAGATCCACCCGTGTTAAGCGGTTATGCCATTCCTGGCAGTCCACTAACTTACAGGTTGAGCTCTTGATGGGGATTTTTCCAGAGCAAGATCCACCCCGTAATACACTATCGTGTTTTCCTGTGTAGGGCTCTTGCTTGGGATTTCGATTCCCCATACCCTCGATGATCTGCCGATTTGGCAGATATTGGCGTCCACTGGAAAGTGAGACGCAGCACAAAAGGTAGATTCCGACAGGGCTGCCGGTTCTCCCTTTTGTGGTGTTACTGAAGTAACTGAAAGAAGAAAGGAGCAGAAGTTATGAGAAAAAAGAGAATGGAACAGGAACTGAACCATCCGCATTTTGTTGGAGTCCGGCTTTCCGATATTGAGCTGGAACTTCTGGACAGGAAGGCGGAGATTCTGGGGGTGTCCAGATCCGAATGTCTGCGGAAACTTCTGGTGGAAAAGGAGATCGTGCATCGGGTAGAAGTGGTCGCCGATATGGAAGAACTGCGAAGTCTGGTGGGGGCATATGGAAAGATCGGTGTGAACCTGAATCAGATCGCACGGTACTTCAATACGGGCGGGGAACGTTCGCTGGCTATGGAGGATGAAATCCGTCATTGCATTGCGGAATTGTTTGCACTCAGGGAAGAAGTGTTGAAGATGGCAGGAGATTTTGAAGGAGATTTTCGGGGCAGTTAAAGTAGTCCAGACGAATTGTTCCAAAATGATACCGAAACATGACCAAACAGCGTTTTTTGCCGTCAGATAGGATAAACCCCAGGCAAATATATTTGAGGTCAAAAAAGCCTGTCGTAAAGGTCAAAAAATGCAAAAAATGATACCGAAACGCGACCATATTTCGCTGTCCTGTACCAGGTACTGGCAGGATGGCAGAAAGGAGGAATGTCTGTGCCGAGAATGAGCAAGAAAAGGAAACAGGAATTGGCCTTTTTTCTCAATGAAAGAGGGCGCATCGCCCACAATGACACCTGCAGGAAATGTGTCGGGGACTGCAAGCAGAGTTTCCGGACTGTGATTGTCTGTTGCCCCTGTTATGAATCCAAGCGAAGCCGCCGGCGGAAGATCAGACAGAAACAAAAGGATGGATGTGAAGAATAGAGACCAGATGGAATATTTGACAGAGCGGACCCTGATCAGAGATTTCATCCCTTACCCAAGGTTTCTGCTGGATATGAAACTGACTCAGACAGCCAGGATTCTGTATGCCCTGTTGCTGGATCGGTCTAAGATTTCAAGGAATAACGGATGGAAGAATGAAAAAGGGTATATTTACGTGATTTACCCAATCATGGATTTGGCGCAAGTGTTGGAAAAGAGTCATATGACCATTAAGAAAGCTTTAAATGAACTGGAAGATGCCGGACTTTTAGAAAGACAAAAGCAGGGTTTTTCAAAGCCCAATCTGCTGTATGTCAGAATCCCGGCAGAGGGAAAGAAAAGTGTCCCTGTGAAGGAAAGAAAACTATCCCCCATAGGGAAAGAAAAAGATACTTATGAGGGAAAGAAAACTGTCCCTGTGAGGGATAGAAAAGTATCCCCTAATAAAATGAGTAATAGTCAAATGATATATAGTCAAATAAATAAAGAGAGAGAAGCGCACTCTGCCTATGGAAAATATCACAATGTGCTTCTCTCTGAAACAGAATATGGAGAATTGAAACAGGAGATCCGGGAAGTAGACAGGCTGATCGAGGAACTGTCCAGTTATATGCGTTCCAGTGGAAAGCAATATGCTGATCATGCTGTTACCTTGAGAAGATGGGCAGAACGGTCAGCCCCGGTAAAAAACATTCCGGATTATACCTGCAGTGAGGAGGAAAGTCTATGAACAAGATGGTAGAAGAAACAGTAAAGAACATGATGCAGCCGGGAGAAACAACCAGGGAGGATTACATCGGAGAAGACGGCCTCCTGCATTGTGGACAATGCCATGAACCGAAGGAGGCTTATTTCGATCAGGAGAAAGTTGGAGTTTTGGGAATAAAAAAACATCCGCGTGAATGTGAGTGCCGGAGGAAAAAGAGAAAAGAGGAGGAACAGTACCGGGAACAACAGCGTCATGGAGCTGTAGTCAGAGAATTGAAGGAACATTGTTTTTCGAATAAATCCATGCAGGAATGGACATTTGAGAATGATAAAGGGCTTTCCGAAAATACCGTGCTTGCAAAGCTGTATGTGAAAGACTGGGAAACAATGAAGGCGGAGAATACAGGCTATCTCTTCTGGGGAGCAGTGGGAACCGGGAAAAGTTTTCTGGCGGGCTGTATTGCCAATGCACTGTTGGAACAGGAGATAGAAGTGCGTATGAACAATTTTGCAGAAGTGCTGAATGATCTGTCTGCTAATTTTTCAGAGAAGAACACATACATAAAAAATCTGTGCAGAGTTCCGCTGCTGATTCTGGATGATTTTGGAATGGAGCGGGGGACAGAGTACGGACTGGAACAGATCTATGCGGTGATTGACGGCAGATATCGGAGCGGGAAACCCCTGATCGCGACGACCAATCTGACACTGCAGGAGTTAAAGAATCCGCAGGATACAGCGCATGCCAGGATTTATGACCGGTTGCTGGAGATGTGCGTGCCGGTTCAGTTTAAAGGTGAGAGTTTTCGAAAACGTACGGCTCAGGAAAAGCTGGGGCGGATGCAGAAAAGAATAAAGGAGAAGATGAGGTAAATGAGACAGACAAAAGAAAGAGAGAGCAACTGCCGTCTGGCAGTGGATATTGAAGGTCTGGCCGCTATGCTTTCCTGCGGACAGATGACTGCAAGGAAGATTGCGGAAGATGCGGGAGCCCGGATCACCATCGGCCGCCGGGTATTGTACTCCGTACATAAGGTGGAGAAATATCTGGAAGCAATAGCGGAATAGAGGAACACGGATGTGCGTGGGGGTGGTTTTGTGCTATACTTTTCATAGACAGGACAAGACCATTCCCCACAACAGGGAGGTGTGAGTATTACAGAAGCAACAGTTCAGCACGCGCCATTCGCAAAACCGCACTACGTGCTAATGATGGCTGCCGCCATTGTTTTGCTCATTCATAGGCGCTCACCACATCTGGATGTCAGTCACCGGATTTTTATGCAAGCATAAATCCGTCTCCTGACACCAGATGGCTGAACTGTTCCAGAAAGGAATGGTTTTGTGGCAAGAAAAGACAATAGAGGAAGAAATCTGAGGACCGGGGAATCCCAGCGCAAGGATGGACTCTATATGTACCGGTACAAGGATGAACGGACCGGCAGACGCCTGGCCGTTTATTCTCCGGATCTGGCTGAACTCAGGAAAAAAGAAAAAGAGATTGAGAAAGACCAGAGCGAAGGAATTCTGACCGATACCCAATTCAAGAATATGACTCTCAATGATTTGTTTGAAATCCACATGGATACCAGAAAGCTGGCAGAGAGTACACAGGCCAATTACAGAAGGATGTGGAACAGTCTTGTAAGGAATGAACTCGGACAGATGAAAGTGGTACAGGTAAGACCATCTCATGTACGCCTGTTTTATTCCCGGTTGAGCAAACAGAAATATTCCCACAGTACCATCAAGTTTCTCCATAATATGATCTTACCGAGTTTTGAGGTGGCTGTAGATGACGATATCATACGGAAGAATCCGGCCAAGAGAACGCTGGGAGACTATGGGGAACCGGAAAAGAAACGCACCGCCCTGTCCTTTGATCAACAGAAAAATCTGCTGAACTATGTAAAGAACAGCGAGGTATTCCATATCTATCTGCCGCTTTTACAGGTGATGATCGGAACCGGACTCCGCTGTGGAGAACTGATCGGACTCACCTGGAAGGACGTGGATTTGAAGACTAGGACCGTATACGTGAATCATCAGCTGATCTATAAGAACTATGGAGACGGGTGTGATTTTCATGTGACCATGCCCAAGACAGAAGCCGGGATCCGGGAGATTCCCATGAGTAAAATGGTGGCAAAAGCCTTTGAGGCCCAGAGACGGCTGAATTTTCAGATGGGGATTCCCAGGGATGTGAAAATCGAAGGACTTTCGAATTTCGTATTCATGAGCAGGAGCGGACGTCCGATGATGCCCACTACCGTGAACTTTATTCTCCGGGATATTGTGAAGGCGTATAACGAAGAAGAAAATGAGCGGGCAAAGCGGGAGAGGAGAAAGCCGGAAGAGCTGCCACACATCTCAGCCCATATTCTCCGACATACAGCCTGTACCCGGATGGCAGAGACGGATCTGGATATGAAGGTGGTTCAGTACGTGATGGGACATGCCAACATCAGTGTCACGATGGAAGTTTATAATCATATCACAGACCGGTCCAGGATCGAAAAAGAGATTGCAAAGATGGATCTGGTTCAGATCATGTGACAGGATTTTCAGTTTCCAAATCAGAGATTTTTGACTGCCTTGGAGCGGAAATCACAAAAAAATCGGATTTTTCTGCGTTTGATGGTGTAGTAAATTAACTCAGATTTCCTTGAATTTACAGGGAATTTTGGACATCCCCGATTCTGAAATTGGTGTAGAAATGGTGTAAAAATGGTGTAGTAAGCCATTTTTTGAAAAAGTTAAAAAATTGGAGAACCTGAAAAAGCCCGTAAAATCAAGCTTTTTCAGGTGTTCTCCAAAAAAATATTGAAAAAATTAGCACTCACCTCTTGACAGTGCCAATAATGAATGCTATATTACAAATAGAACAAAGGTAACAAGGATTCATCAAAAAGTAATCAACACTCCGGATCGTCCGGTTGTGCTTTACATAGATGATTGTATAGTAGGAAGGAGATATGACTTATGATGATGCCTAGTATTTTTGGAGAAAACTTATTTAACGATTGGATGGATTTTTCATTTCCGGATATTGACAAGAAATTGTATGGCAAACGTGCAGATCGTATGATGAAAACCGATGTCAAAGAGACAGAACATGGCTACGAAGTAGCGATCGATCTGCCGGGATTTAAAAAAGACGAGGTGAAAGCGGAACTGAAAGACGGATATTTGACCATCAGTGCAGCAAGAGGTCTCGATAAAGATGAGCAGGATAAGAATGGTACCTACATTAGAAGAGAGCGTTATGCAGGAAACATGAGCCGAAGTTTCTATGTTGGAGAGGATATCACAGAGACCGATATTCATGCAAAATTTGAAAATGGTATTCTGATGCTTGATATCCCGAAAAAAGAGGAAAAGAAACCTGTGGATGAAAAACGATATGTAACAATAGAAGGATAAAAGGTATTTTCCCCGGGATTGTGATCCCGGGGATTTTTTTTGAACAGGAGGTGAAGAAAGGATGGCAGCAAAAAGAGATTATTATGAAGTGCTCGGAGTCAGCAGAAATGCAGATGCAGGAACAATTAAAAAAGCATACCGGAAATTGGCGAAAAAATATCATCCGGATACCAATCCAGGAGATAAACAGGCAGAGAAATCATTTAAAGAAGTGACAGAAGCATATACGATTTTAAGTGATCCGGAAAAGAAAAGGCTATACGATCAGTTTGGACATTCCGCATTTGATGGCAGCGGGGCAGGACAGAATCCGCACGGTAATCCTTTTGAAAATGCAGGAGGAGGCTATCAGGAGTACCATTTTGAGAGCGGAAATATGGACGATATTTTTGGAGATATGTTTGATCATATTTTTCACGGCAGACAGTCCGGCGGTTTCCAAAACAGTGGATTTGAAAGCGGAGGATTTGGCAAAAATGGATTTTACAGGCAGGGGTTTGACAGCAGTCAGTTTGTGAGAAAAGGCCAAGACTTAAGAGCAGAAGTTTCGATTACTTTTGAAGAAGCTGCATTTGGATGTGATAAAGTGATTCATCTCCAGAGTCCGGACGGCAGAGGAAGCACACAATCTCTGCAGGTTCATATACCGGCGGGCATTGAAACAGGAAAAAGTGTAAGACTCCGTGGAAAAGGAATGCCGGGAAGCAATGGGGGAGAGGCAGGAGATCTTCTTCTGAAAGTAAAGGTAGGAGATAAGCCGGGATACGAGAGGAACGGGCAGGATTTGTATACAAAAGTAAATATTCCATTTACAACAGCAGTTTTTGGCGGGGAAGTTCTGGTTACTACATTATATGGAAATGTAATGTGTAAAATTCGACCGGGGACGCAGTCCGGAACGAAGATCCGTCTTCGTGGAAAAGGAATCGTATCTATGAAAAACACTTCCGCACATGGGGATCAATACGTAACAGTGCAGATCGAGGTGCCGAAATATCTGAATCCGGAAGCAAAACAAAAGTTAAAAGAGTTTGAAGCAGCATGCGGCCAGACGGACAGATACCGAAATGGCAGTGTGGCATAATAAAAATGGAGATTGTCTTAAAAGGCAGTCTCCATTTTTTGAACCATTTTTTACAATCAGGAACTTTCCCGTTCTACAAGTGTAGCTTCAAAAACAAGGTGCTGAGGACTTGGTTTTTGATCGGAGGGGGCATCAATTTCTTCAATGGCCATAAGCGCAGCCTTTTTCCCCATTTCATGCGCAGGAATTTCAAGAGATGTCATGGTTGTTTCCAACATTCCTCCGATCGAATGTCCGGTCAGGCTGATCAGACGGATATCTTCCGGAACCAGCATCGCCTGTTCTTTGACCGCCCGCAAAGCTCCGATTCCCTGAATATCTACGGATGTGATGATTGCATCCAGGTGAAAGTAGTTGGTCAATAAGAATTCCGCGCACTGAAAGCCGTACTCAAAAGTGTTTGCCTGTTGTGTGGACTCCGGGCAGATTTCTTTCAGACCGAGTTCAGAGATGGCTTTTTTATATCCCTGATATCGTTCATAATAAGTGGAAAGGGACATAGGACCATTGATCAGCCCGATTTCTTTACAGCCTTTCCCGGCAAGGTATTTTACGGCACGATACGCGGATTGCTTATAATTAGCGATCACACTGCTTAAATGGGATTCCTGCTTTCGGATGATCTGTACGACAGAAATCCCGCTGGCGTGGATATCCCGGATCAGGCGTCCGCATTTTCCGGTTCCGGCGATAATGATGCCGTCTACAAATCCATTTCTCAATCGATTCAGACATTCTCTCTCTACATCCGGATCATCTTCAGTCGTACAAACTAAAATAGAATATCCGTGGTAACGGGCTTCTTCATCAATCCCCTGGATCAGTTCTGCAAATACGGTCATGGATAATCTGGGGACGACGATCCCGATGGTGTGGCGTTTGCCTTGACGCAGTCCTTTGGCAAGAACGTTCGGCTGATAACTCAGTTCTTTGACTGCCGCCAGGATACGGGCTTTTGTGTCAGGGTGGACATAAGAAGTATTATTCAGAGCACGTGATACGGTACTGACATCTACACATGCAAGTTTTGCGACATCTTTTAATGTTGCCATGATTGCCTCCTTTATGAGTCTGTTCGATACAAACGATTGCATATGATTTTAATGCAACCATTTTATCTCAAAAAATAAATTCCGTCAAATAGTTGAAAAATCAAAGAAAAAGGGGGGGATATATAGAAAATATGCAAAAAATTGCATGGTATATGCAACTTCTTGCAGAGGGAGTCCATTTCGTTGACGGTGATTTCAAAGATATGATATATAAAGACTAACAGATATGCAAACGTTTGCTGACACATACAAAAGATTCAGGCGCAGGATCTTTGAACCCTGAAAATAATCATGAAATGTAAAGTAAAGGAGATTTTAACAATGGCAAAAGTAAAAAATTTTAAAACAATTTTCCCGGCAGTTTCAGTACCGCTCAATGAGGATTATTCCATCAACGAACCAGAATTCAGAGCATATTTAAGATGGATCAAGAGTTTTTACGGAAAAGGAATGGACGGTCTTGTATGTAACGGACATACAGGAGAGATCACAGGACTGACAAGAGCAGAAAGAAAACGCGTTGTTGAGATCTGTGCAGAGGAATGTGGAGATGTGATGACGATTATTTCCGGTGTAAACTGTGAGAACACAGCAGAAAGCATCGAAATGGCAAAAGAAGCAAAAGAAGCAGGAGCAGATGGAATCCTTCTGATGCCTCCTCATATGTGGCTGAGATTTGGAATGAATCCGGATGCACCGTTTGAATATGTAAAAGATGTAGCAGAAGGCGCAGATATCGATATCATCATTCATCTGTATCCGGCAACAAGCAAAGCATTCTATCCGGTAGAGACTTTGATCAAAATGTGCAAAGAGATTGATCATGTGAAATGTATCAAAATGGGAACACGAGTGACTTCTATCTATGAACATGATGTACGTCTGCTTCGCCAGGAATGTCCGGATATTTCCCTGATCACATGTCATGATGAAACATTGTGTGTAAGCTGGTTCCCAGGAATGGACGGAGCGCTGATCGGATTCGCAGGCTGTGTACCGGAAATCATCTGCCCGGCAAGAGAAGTATTTGCAAATCCTGACAAACATACATTAAAAGAAGCACAGGACTGGTCAGACCGTATTTATCATATTTCACAGGCAATTTATGGAGGCGGACAGCCATCCGGTGAAGCACATGCCAGATTAAAAGAAGCATTATATCAGAGAGGAATCTTCTCAAATGCATTGATGAGAAAACCGGTACTTCCTCTGAATCAGGAAGAAAAAGACTGGGTTTCTTTAGGACTGGAACGCAGTCAGCTTCCAAAAGTAGATATGGAACAATACAAATAAAGAGGGATCAGAGAAAGAAGTGGCTTTATGGAAAACAAGACAACAGAAGTATTTGGGGCAAATGTTGAACGGCTTCCATTAAAGGATCTGATAAAAAGAATTGGACCGGGGTTGATCGCAACGGGAATTGTGATCGGCCCCGGGGCGATCACCACAGCAGCGATGCTGGGCAGCAATTTCGGATATACGCTGATCTGGCTGATCATACCGATTGTTTTTATGGGAATCACATTTATGATGGTGACAAACCGGCTGGCGATCGTGACGGGAATGCCGACCATTCATGCAATCCGTAAATATTATGGACCTGTGGCAGCAGGATTTGTAGGAATTGCGTTGTTTATGGCATGTCTCTTTTTTACAATGGGGAACATCTCAGGAACCGGCGCCGGTGTGAATTTGATTACCGGACTTAACTGGAAAGTAGGTTCTGCATTGATGATAGCGGTTGTAATTTACTGCTATTTCACAAAAAATGTATATTCAAAAGTAGAAAAAATTATTACGGCGTGCATTTTGGGTATGATCGTAGCGTTTTATGCAACGTTGATCGGAGTCGGAGGCCCGGACTGGGGAGAGACCGGCAAGGCATTTGTCAGTTTTCAGATTCCGGCAGGCGGACTGGCGACAGCATTGGCATTCATTTCTACAAACGCAGCAGTAACAACCGGAATTTACAGTACATATCTGGGAAAAGAGAAAAAGTGGAAAAAAGAAGATTTGTTTAACGGCGTAATGCTGACAGATGCAGTGATCCATATTATCAGTGTTGTGCTGATCACAGGCTCTATTATCCTGGTAGGTGCGATCTACTGCATCCTACAGGACAGAAAATTACAGCGCCTGCTCAATTGGCGGAAATGCTGGTTCCGATCATGGGAAATGCAGCGAAGTATATTATGGGAGTGGCGCTGTTAGGCGCAGGATTCTCTTCTTTATTAGGAAACACACAGCGAGGTATGGTGTTGTTGAGCGCAGGATTTGATAAAGATACCGCACTGGAGTCAAAAGCAATCCGCGTAGGCTGTCTGATCTGCCTGATCGTGACGATGATCATTTGCTATAGCTATGGCGGATCTCCAACACAGCTGATCCTGATGGCAAATGTCGCAACCTCGATCGCTACACCGGTAGCAGGTTTGTTTATTCTGCTCCTTTTATGGAGAAAAGATGTAAACGAAGGATATAAGAAGCCGACAGCATTGAGAATCTGTATGACAATCAGCTATATTTTTGTACTGTTTATGACATTCTCAGCATTGAAAACCCAGATTCCTAATTTAATTCAATCTATTACATCGTTATTTTAACAGAGGAAGGACGTTGCTTTCAGAAGTGATGTCCTTCTTTCTTTTAATATGGAAAAAACCATTAAATTGTCTGAATTGTGCGAAAAAAATAAAAAACAGAAAAAACATTGACAATTCAC
>ERZ791765.247-NODE-247-length-68597-cov-7.306381_pt1 | contig 68597 bp, 63 predicted proteins | sample MGYA00509949_ERZ791765 | MGnify/ENA primary metagenome ERZ791765 (study PRJEB30046, sample SAMN00791980) | human gut metagenome | study: EMG produced TPA metagenomics assembly of the A metagenome-wide association study of gut microbiota in type 2...
TAAAGAAAACCGATGGCTTTGACTGTTATCAGTCTACACCATCGGTTTTCTCAAGTCCAGCTAACCCTTGAACAGTAACTTAGTTTTTTGGCTTGTGCATTTTTATAAAAAATATCAGGCGTTTTCCTCCGGTCAGTTCCCCTTCATCCTTTTCCGCTCCGTCCCTCGACTTCAGCATTTCCTGCCCCAGGATCACATGCGGTTGCTTTTCCAACAGTCATGCAGACCACACTCCGGTGGAAATATTCCATTTCACCTGCACGGTTTTTCCGGGTAAGGCAGTCCGGACAGGATTTTTTTGTGCTGCTGAACAGTTCCACCTCATCAATTCCGGCCACCACATATCCACCAATGGTCCCCTCCCGGAATACACGGTTCTTTTTTAGTGTATCGATCGGCTGAACCGTATCAAACTTATTATTCCAATAGCTGCAATCAAAAGCAGCAACCAGCTATATTTAAGCCTTGTACATATAAAAGTGCACAGGAACAGTAACAGGCAAGAGCCGATCACATTACAGTTAACCATCCAGTCTATTACTTTACCTGTGCATGAGTTCACTATCATATCTCAATTTGCGCTTTTTATTCTGAGTATCTGGATGAAACAATGCATTTTCACGTATTCCGCTATCTTTCAAAGCCTTTGGATAAAAAACGCTTCCTCAGAAATTTTCAGGACGCATTAGCTTATTACAACACTATGACTCAAAAGATTCCGATAGAAACTCATGATGGAATATATACTGTTCCATATTCCCATATTATTGCCATTGAAGCTCAGGTAAGAAAGGTGATCATACATACGATAAAAATATTCCGAATTTAAAAATACCTATCTTCTGTATCTTGAAAGTATGAGGTAAAACTATAGGGGACATGTAATCTTGCTATTTTTCAGATTCGTAGTCGAGGCGATTGTTATGTGGCATTACTCATCCAGCCTTTTTCTGCCAAAACACTCTGGCAAAATGAGAACTGGTTGCATTTGTCTGCTGTATTGTACTTTATTTCTGTTCTCTCTTATAGATAAAGTATGGAACATACATTATCGTATACGAAATATTTTTTCTTACTCTTTGACTATTTTCCGAAGTATTCCATCTTCCATCTCATATACTTCATCACATAGAATCTCTATATCCTCCCGATTATGACTTGCCAGTATAATCAGCCTATTTTCATTCTTCATCTTCAGCAAAAGCTCCCGGATTTCTGCTACACCATTTTTATCAAGGCCATTCATTGGCTCATCCAAGATCAGGATTGGTGGATCTTCCATAATAGCCTGGGCTCTTCGATAATGATACCTGCTTCTGTAAGCATGTCCTTATCTTTTCCCATTACTTTTCCATTTACAGAAACCGTTCCTTCATCACAGGACAGAAAGCCACAGATCGTCTTAAATAAAACTGTCTTCCCGGATCCATTATGTCCGACCAGCCCATATATCCGACCACTTTCACATCTGAGCGTGACATCCTTTAAGACTTTATTGTTCTTAAAATTCTTATTGACATGTGATACCTCTATGATATACTTTTTTTCATTCACAGCAGTTATTCCTCCTATATATCCTCGTTTTCCCAGTTGAACTGCATATATCTGATCTTATTCATGATAAGACCAGTCATTATAGTTATCCCGACTAACAGGAAGACTACCATATATGACAGGGACGGTAACCAGTAATAGGTATGATCTACTGTTGCGATTCTTGCTAACTCTGCCCATACGGTGGGGACAAAACGGGCCAGTTTGTAACAGATTAACGGATGCATATTTAACACCGGAAACAAGGCAATCGCCAGCGCAAGCCCTCCGGCAACCGCAATAATCTTGTTAATGTATAAGCTAAACAAAAACATCAAAACACCAACAAATGTGCAGATCAGAGTACAGAGCAGGATTTCAAGCAAGATAAGTTCAATGGGCGTATATTCTGAAAAGATATCATAATAAATGAGCACACTGCTCTGGTATTCTGAAAGAGCATTTGTAGTTGCCGCAGTTCTCAGCAGCTTTCCCCATTCATTGCTCCATTCTACTTTTGGCAGTAACACAAGGATTGTACAGGCAATCGTTATCAGCACCATTATCAGTGAACGAAAAAAAATCCCCCCTATCTGCCCCAATCCCCATTTCTGCCGTCCAACCCGGATTGCATGATACATGCCCGATATACTTGACGTTGCCAGATCAGATGTCCAGGGAAGCTGTAGCCGTAAATACATGATAAATAAAAGTGTTCCTAAAATCATTGTTATTATGGAGGATACATAGATCACGATTACTTTTGAAAGCACATATTTTTTTAAATTTCCCCGTCCAATACTGTACCGTAGATATTTATTTTCAAGATCTTCACAGAATACAGCAGCAAAAGCAGAAGCACAAAACGCATATGCAATCATCTTCCCGGACATTTCAACCGCATATATATAAGTGTCCATAACATTAAAATTTACCATGCCTTTTTCAAAAGCATAATTTTCCAGAGAAAAAATGAAAGAGACTGCTACACCGGCTATCGCCAGATACAGAGGATATTTTTTAGCAATCGCCTGAAATCTGTTTTTAGGTATCTTTCCTTTTCCATTCAATCATCCCCTTGTTTATTCAGAAGAGTATATATAGCGACCACCAGAATCATAAAAATAATTGGTATCCCAGTGGCAAAGAATTTTCTGTTTTTCGCTTTTCTGTTTTGTTTGGATGTGATAATATCTCTGCTGTTCTCTAAGATTTCATTTAATTTTTCATATGGAACCGGCATATTGCGGATTGCCCGGTATATTTCCTTTTCATAATCATTCGGTGCTTCTTCTATACACCTGTTCAGTTTTTTTCTTTCTTCCACTACATAGTAGGGAATTGTTGAACCATCCATACCAACTCTCCTTTATGATGGCAAATTAATTTCTTTGCCTGTTTCTGCATTGACCAGCATTACTGTTTTGTTGCTGCCATTTTCCATCACTTCAAAATACCATATCGGTTCTTCTGCATACTTCTGATCTTCACCAGTGTAAACATGTTCATATAATTTTGCTCGTGTAACCTCATAATTTACATCGTTTAATATGTTGTCATATTTTTCCTCTACTACTGATGCAATCTCATCAAAAGGTTTCAGAGCTACCGTATTCTGTTCATTTTTAAAGTTGTAGATATAATCTATCGTTAAACTCTCCAGTCCACGAGCAGAATAAATGGCCTGTACAGGTGCATTATCTGGAGAATGATCTGACATTTGCTTTGCTACGCTCATCAATTCATGGAATACTGGAATCCCGGTATTTTCCTGATAGGCATAGATAAAATAAGCTTCATCTTCTGACGTTGGTTCGTTCGTTTTTCCTTTTTCTAATAAACCATTATTTAATTCCTGATCCCTTAGTTTTTTCATTGCATCTACACTTAACGGAATCGCCTGGAAAGAGAGATTTTCTGTGTCATATCCGAGTTCATTCATATCTTTTTTTATTTCTGAAATGTATTTGTCTTTATCAAGAGAAACGGAATCACTTGAAAACAAATCTATATAGTCCGACTGCTGAACTCCAAGATATGCATAATTTCCCGGAATTGAGGAAATGTGCGATGGTAGTTCTATGGCAGGAACTGTTTTATGCAAAGTCGGTAGTCTTTCCATGGTAACCTGAGATAAAGATACTGATCAGGATACTCATGAGATGACCGATCACTCTGTTCAAAAAAGATCTGCATAAATTTAATTTCTTAAACTGGTGTGAATGTAGAATGACGTATAGTATTTGCGATGGACACCTTCTTTCGTAAATGTTGCAATGTTTGTTTACTTTCATTGTACAACACAAACGATTTAAGGTGTCTTTTTTATTCAAAATCACGAACTTGCTCATTTATAGCTTAAAAGCGAAATCTCTGTTCATTGCATAGGAAGGAGAATTCTTGCTATATATTATGCTAAATTCCTGAAAGTATTTTCTTTGCGTTCTCCAGGTTATTTTTTCCATTTATTTTTAGATATACTTTACTGATTTCAGAAGGCTCTCCTATTTCTCTGCAGAGATCCTGTGCCTGGGAAATGGGTATGTAGATTTCGTTGCCTTCTATTACTACAGCGGCTTTACAGGGCATATATGAGGTTTGCGGTTCTCCTGCGGAATTGCCGGACAAAGTGGTAAGATCATCCGTGGCTTTGGAAGTTTCCTTCTCTTTTTCATCCAGGGAATAAAAAATATTCAGGTTTTCACCCATCTCTAAAAATTTTTTCTGTTGTTTTTTTGAAATGGCATGATTATTATAGTCTTTCATATCCCGTAGGGAACCATTTCCCAGCAATAACAAAGGCATCTTCCCCAGTTCATTCTGAGTTGGATTTTTTCCAAACGCATTCATATCAATTCCTGAAAAAGTCGTTGTTTCCGTATAATCTTCAATTTTGATGACAACCGGGACTTCTATGACTGGCCAGATTTCTTTTATACCTTTTATTTTCTTCGCTTTCTGCAAGAAATCTTCATCATAAGTTAGATCTCCAAGTGGGAGCAGCACAGTAAATTGCCGTTTTTCTTCTTTCATGCCTGCCAGCAGCATTCCTAATAATGTAAGTGTCAATGTCAGCAGAAGTATGACAAATAAGGTAAAGCTGTCTATTTTTTTTCTTTTCAATGAGAAGCCGCCTTTCTCACTTCTTCGAGAAGGATATTTTTCTTATGAAGCTTTCTGACCAGAATCAGGATTATGGAAATAAGCAGTACTGCAACAACTGCAACTATGGAATACCACCAGTTATTGGTTTTCTCCTGGTCATCTTCAACCTTTAAAGACTTTATCTGGGTTTCTTTGATTTCAGAATCGAATTTTATTTCGTCCTCATACGATTTGCCATCTGCATCCTCATACGTAAGGATTAATTGACCTGCACATTTTCCTGTTTTTCCTTTTACATATATGCGAAGACTTCCCTGGGATAAATCTCCGGCCTCTATGGTCCCTAAGAATGCAGTATCGTTTGAGCTTAATTCATCAGCTTTTAAGCTGACACTTGCATTATATATTTTGTCTCTTCCTAGATTCATTGCTTTTACCGGGATTTCTACTGTATCCATAGTGTATAAAACAGATGGAATATCTGAAGCTTCCAGCTTAACACGAACCGGTTGGATGATCTGAAAAGACAGTAATTCTGTACCGGTAGTTGCCGTTGCTTTCGAATCTTCATAATCCAGAGAAAAAGTAATGACAGCCTGGCCAGGATCACAGTTTTCTGTTATAGTAATCATCTGTTCCAAAGTAATTGCTTCACCAGGAGCCAGGACTTGTACATAAAAAGAGTTTTTCTCAAATTCGATTCCTTTGTTCTCTGTAGAAAGGGAAATTTTTAAACCAAATACATTTTGACTGCAGCTTTTATTTCGAAATGTCAGCGACATTTCTGTTGTAGAACCAGCCTCCAATCGTCCACCTGAAAGATTGCTGTCTTCTAATAATACCTGCGGTTTATGTAATATTTTTTCACTTGATGAGTCTGATGCTGAATTACCTCCTCCCCCACCGCCCGAATACCCTCCGTTGTCTATAACCGGATCTGTTATCTGCGGGGCGTCACCGTCCTCCGGATTATCACTGTCTATTACAACATGAAAAGGATTCGATTTAGAACCATCACCAAAGTCATCTCCTGATGTAAAAATATCCGGATCCGGATTTTCTTTATCGGTATCAGCTTTATCAGGAGTCTTTTCATCCTCTGCCGGAGGTTCGGTACTCGTAGATTCATCCTCTTTTTCATCAAGGGTTAACGAGTTGTCATTCTCATAAGATACTGACGGATCTGGATCCGTAAATCCTTCTTCAGGAGATGTAATCTCCGTGTTTTGAGTCTCTGTGGCAAAAACGGTAGCCGGAAGAAATATTATTGTCGTACACAATACTAATGCCGTTTTTACAAATAAATTTCTCATTATCGGGCAGTCCTTTCTCTTAAAACTCCTCCATCCATTTCATATACGTGGTCACATAAGATTCTGATATCCTCTTCATTATGGCTTGCCAGCAAAATGGTTTTTCCTGCTGCTTTTAAATCTAGCAGCAGTTCTCTTATTTCTTCCACGCCATGTTTATCCAGTCCATTAAACGGCTCATCCAGAATCAAAAACAGAGGATCTTCCATAATGGCCTGTGCAATACCAAGGCGTTGACGCATTCCAAGGGAATATTTTCCGACTGGTTTCTTCATGTCCGGATCCAATCCTACCCTTTTTAAGACTATGCGGATATCGGCCTTCGAAATCCGGCCATTCATGTCTGCCAGGATCTCCAGATTTTTAAATCCCGTATATTGTGTAAGAAAACCGGGAGTCTCGATAATAACTCCAAGACTTTCAGGAAAATCCACATCACGGCCTATTTTTTTTCCAAATACAAAAATAGTACCCGTAGTTACAGGAAGAAACCCACAGATGCATTTCATAAGGACGGTCTTTCCTGAACCGTTATTTCCAACAATCCCATAGACATTCCCTGTTTTCAGGGAAAGATTTACTTCCTGCAACACAATGTCTTCACCGAAACGTTTGGTCACGTGTTCTATTTTTACGCAGGTGTTCTGTATCATTCCACTTGCTCTTTCCGGATCACAGGCCAGATTAAATGTCCCTTCAGATTTCTTCCAATCTTCCATATAAAACACCTCCCAGAATTCCCAGCATTACGAATAAAAACAACAGTAGAAATAGCCAGAGTCCTATTTTGTCCGGTCCCCAATTTTTATCAGCCAGTATCCATTCTACTGGATAAAACCATATCTGATTTTTAAAATAGCGGTCATGAAGAATAATTCCGAAATAGAAGCTTACAAAAGGGATTCCATATACCATGTAAGCAGAATCCCATAAAATCCCGCAGCTTCCACCGAAAGTACTTATGATACTTCCGATAAGTCCTGTCCGGAATGCCTTCATGAGCAAGTCCAGAAGTGCTTCTTTCTGAATAGCACCCTGTATCTCCAGCGGATAGAACACAATAAAATTGATAAAAAGTACCGTTAGTATAGCTAATGTCCAGACCATAAAACCAGACATCATAATAGAAAAGACTTTACCTTCGACATACTGTCTGCGGGTCGTTCTGGGAAGTATCTCCTTTAAAAATCCACTTTTATATTCTTGCAGAATGGAATCACTCCATGGCAATACGGCCGCTACCGGAATGGCAAAAGATACTGCCTGACTTTTTAAGGAACCTTCCAGTATACTGATAAAAGTACCACATGCCAGTGCTTTTTTTAAGCTGGGATAAGTCTGGCCAATGGCGATGGAAATGCAGGCTATCAGCCATGCTGCCAGAAAATTCTTATTAAATAACATACGTTTTGTTTCACCCCACACAGGTATTCCCCCTTCCGATCATGTCTTTTCTCCAAGAAATTCAAAGGTATATTTTTTCATCCGGTTAATTGCAAAAACTGCAAGAAGAACTAAAATACCCAGAAAAAACATGTAGGAATGCGTGATTTTTGGAAGCAATGGGTCATAACCTAAGTTATGTTTTCCGTATACTGCCTGGTTCAGAGGACTGATCCAGCAGATTAATACATTTACCTGATACATTTCGTATTTTTCTTTATGTAAAATTGCAGCCAGTACTTTCGGGTCCAATAAAAAACCAAATACACTGTAAAGAAGGCCAAAAATCATACCCTTAGTCTTCCCTTTATAGAGATTTCCTACAAGGATTACAAAGCTTAAGGTCAGCGAATAACAAAACAACAGGAAGAAAACCTGCAGCATACAGCCATAAGGTGAAATACTTTCCATGACTCTTACTGTAGAAGGGACCTGCAGGTTTTTTCCTAATTCTGAATAACCAAGCATGGCCGCAGTTTCGCTCCACAGGTTACCTGGATAACTCTTTTTCATACACAGCACGGCCGTAAACAGCAGCATCAAAACCGTATATAAAACAGTTACAAGAATAACATAAATGAATTGACCTAAAAGCCATTTCCTCTTGGTTGTCCGGGTCAGCTGGTATGGAGTAATAGGTGTCATCTTCGGCAGGTCAGAAAACATAAGAAGCAAGAGCAGCGAACTGGACAGTACTGCTATCCCATCCCCAAATGTCCAGATAAATGGTTCAATGGCCTGTACCGGTGTATCGTAGGTATCCATTACAACCATGATTCTGCCTGTAAGCAGGAAACTAAGTACAAATTCTAACAGAAATATAAAAATAACTTTGGGATTGCGTAAAAATCCGAAGAAATTGTACCTTACAATTCCAAATACCTGTCTCATGTCAGTAACCCAGATTCCGGTCTATGATACTGCCATCCACGGCATTAATGGTGAGGAAACTTTCATTTGGATCTTTACTGGTATTTGATTCTGTTTCTCCGTTATATTCACTTTCTGAAGTCATGCTGCCGAAAAAATCCCAGACGGGGATCAAAATACCTGTGTGTGCGTCAGTAGACGGCTCATATATTCTGGCATAGCCAAGAACGATCCGATCAATATTATAGACTCTGGAATTTTCATATTGCATATTATCAGCGTTTGTTACCACCATCATTTTTTCATAAATTTTCATAATCTCGCTGAATGAAAGAAGATTTAAATTCTCTGTCTTTATGTTACCAATTGTGTAGGGATTTGAATAAGTCATGCTTTCTATGCCATCTTTATCGACATAGAAACAGAGACTTTCATAAGACCATGTTTCCATCGTGCTGTCCATATCTTCCAATGCCCCACCGTCTGCAATTGTCTGAGTTACCGGCACACCATTTATGGTACGTGCATAATCAATTCTATATCCATTTCCAAAATTACCTGAACTATTATCGCCTTCAAAACTTTTGCACACCGCGTAATTCCAGTTAGAAAACTGTAAATCTGTGATGCCCATTTTTTCAACTTTTTCCTTTACAAGTTTTTTTGCTTCATCCAGGGACAGCCCGATAGATTCTTCTGTGGGTTTTTCTTCCTCTTCAGAATATCCGTAATCACACCACATTGCATCCTCCGGTATTTTTTCCCCGCCCTTGTTTGCTGCTTTCTTGATCTTGACTGACAAGGTATCGGAGCCATCGGAAGATATCATATAGTAGTATTGTGAATCGTCTGGCATTTGTGCAATACAACTGAAATAATTTCCGGCAACAGGTTTTGCCTCTGTCAGGGTTTTCTTTTCCGGAGCAGTTTCGTATTCCTGTTCCCATGTCTCAATATCTTCATAGATATCATAGACATAATTCCCATCATCGTCTGTTCCATAGTTATACGGATCCAGGTTTCCGTTAGCAACGTCTTCTTTTAGTTCATCCAGAGTTTTTTTAATTTCATCCTTTGTCTTCACATAATAACTATCCAGGGTATAAAGTTTTGCCTCTGAGAAGAATGCGTTTGTAATACGGTCGAGAAGCTCCTGGGTAACTTCTGCCGCAGTGACAGAAATAGCAGATATCTTTTCCACTTCCGGAATTTCTACGCTCGCATCTGTATTTACCACGAGCTTGGCACTGTCATCTTCCACATGGCTTTTATAATTTTGAGGAGCATCAATGAGATTCCTGATGGTTGTCTTTGACTCTGAACCGTCATCGTTCTTGCTTTCAGATGTTTCTCCTTTAGAACCGCTAACATCATCCGCTTCCGTATAAGCATCTACAGCCTTGCTCCCCTTCGGCTTTACCAAAGAAGAATCCGGGGTCTGTGCGCATCCTGTAAACATTCCAATACAAAGCACTATTCCTGCAAACTTTTTTATGTTTTTTCTCATTTCTGGTAATATCTCCTTTCTAAGATTGTTATAAGTATATCATCGAGCATTACACCAAATCTTTCGCGATTTGTAACTGATATGTAAACGTTAGTGTGATTACCAGAAAACAGAGACGGTAGTTCCTTTTCCCGGATTGCTTTCAATCTTCAGTTGGAAATCGTGCAGTTCTATAATTTTCTGACATAAAGAAAGACCGAGCCCTACACTTCCTTTTGCCCTGGAACGAGATTTGTCTACCATATAAAATGGTTCCGTCACCATTTCCAGATCCTCTTTCGGTATTCCCTTTCCAAAATCCTGAACCATCAGATGGTCTGGGGTTGCCTCAAGCACAATTTTAGATTCTTTCCTGGAAGCTTTGACTGCATTATCAATTAGATTTGTCACTACACTTATCATTAAGTCCTGATCAAACTTCTTTACCAATTCTTTTGGTTCACAAAATACATCAAGAGAGATGTTTTTTTCTTGAAGCCTGCAATCAATAAGTTCTTTTACTTCTTTCAGGAAGTTATCCACCTGTATTTCAGCTGGATTGAATGAGTCTTCCGAAGCTTCGTAGAGTCCGGTTAATTCCAGCATTTTCATAGAAAGTCTTGACAGCCTGCGACATTCATTTTCAATATAAATCAGAGCCTTCTCCTGCCTTTCTGGGGTTAGGCGCACAGTAAGCAATGTATCTGCATAGCCTATGATTGCAGTCATTGGGGTCTTCAGCTCATGAGCCAGACTTCCAATAAGCTGTTTTTGTGTCCGGTTTATGTTAGAAAGACTTTCAATTTGTTCTTTTATTTTACCTGTCATAAAATTAAAGGTTGCACCTATCTGCGCAAGTTCTGTATTTCCCTCTGACGGTACTTTAAAATCATAAATACCTTCAGAAACAAGAAGCGTAGCTTCTCTTAGGCCTGTAAGCGGTGCTGTGATTTTTCTAAGGCTCAAATAAAGGATAATTCCCATCACCACGATCAAAGATAAAGTAAATCCACCCGTCTGAAAAAACAGCAGATGACTTTTTTCTATTACATCTGTTATATCTTTATAAGTAACAATCTGATATCCCATATTTACATTGCCATAGTAAAATAACAAAAGTGTCCTTCCATTTATCTGACTGATCATAGGGCCATGACCATCACTGTTGCTGCCATGATCCACCATGTTTGCCTTACTTGCACATAATTCTCTTAACTTTTTTACATCGAATTCATAAACAGTTCCATTATAGGTCATTTTTCCATCAAGATATAAAACCGCGCTGTCATGAAAAACCTGCCGAAAAGCATAAGTAACTATTTGGGGGCGCATTTCGTTGTCGGCATTCTGTTTCTGATTGTCAGAAAGGCTTGTTTTATTTTCAAACTGTAAGATATTTGTTCTGAATATACTGCTTTCATAACTGTTGATATTCTGTATACTCTGATTTTTCCAACAATAAGTGGTATAGAGAAAGATCCCTGACGATGCCAACAGAATAATACATGTAGTCTGAAAAAAGATCTTTATTAAGAGTTTCATAAATCCACCTCAAGTCTGTAACCGATTCTGGGAATTGTTTTAATCTTATCCTGCCAGCCAAGTTTTTTCCTGATACGACCCACATGTGCATCCACAGTTCTTGTTTCTCCGCAGAACTCTTCATTCCACAGTTCCTGCAGAATCTGATTCCTGGTCAGTGCTTTATTCGGGTTTTTGGCGAACACCATGAGACAGTTATATTCCATTGGCTTTAAATAGATTTCCATGCCCATTTTTGTAACAGTACGACTAGCAGTATCAATGATGACATCACCAATTTGAATCTGTTCTTGTACAGTGCCATTACGTTCCAGTACTTTTTCAAGACGAACCATCACTTCCAGCATTTCAAATGGTTTTACAATATAATCTTCCGCACCGTCTTTTAATCCCTTTATCTTGCTCGCGATATCTCCCTTTGCAGTAAGAAATATTACGGGAATTTCATATTGCTTCAATTTCGGTAACAGGCTATAGCCGTCTCTTCCGGGAAGCATGATATCTACAAGTGCACACTGAAACGCATGATCTTGAATAATTGCTTCATATGCCTCATTTCCATCCAGATATCCTACTGTTTCATACTCTGCAATCTCCAGATTCATACATAGCAGGTCATTGATTGACATTTCGTCTTCTATCACAAGAATTCTTGCCTTCATAATTATTACCTCACATGTTTTTATAAATATCTTTTCACAGGTTAATTATACATTAAATTCTGTATTGCAGTTGTAACTGATTTGTAACAGCAAAAAAGGAAACCAAGACCATTCTGTGAGAATAGTTTTGATTTCCTGTATAAATCGTTATTTTCTAATCGTTTATAACGCTGGTGAGAACATTTATTATTTTTACTCCATTCCAGAATCATTCGAAAGAGAGACAATGCAAATACAAAAATTATCAAGAACACCAGAATTTTCATACGTAGCCTGATTCCTTTCATTTACCTTTATCAGATTGTGTCATTCAAATCACATCCACTGATGATGCGATTCCATAAATTCTCCCGCTTGTCCATTCCTTTGGTAAAATAGGGAAGTCTTTCCTCTTCCAGCTCTTCCAGACGAAGCACATTTCCATTCAGATAATTGTCAATCCGGTATCCTGTACTTTTAAGTCTTGTAATCACGCCACCGATTTTTATATCCAGGATCTCATAACCAAATGGCTTTGCATCGTTCATCCAGATTTTTTCTCTTGATGATTTCATATCTGTCAGATTGCAGATGATTTCAGGAATAACATTCTGACTGATATCTTTTAACGCTGCTCTGTCCAATCTGTCATATGCTGATTTTATACACATACCCAAATCAGCTTTATCAGCTAATACCGCCGCCAGTTTTTCATAAAATGAAAATAAAAGCTGATATTTTCCTGCTTTTTTTGCACATTCCTTCATATATTTCTGTATGTTTTGGTAGTAAGATTTTGTATTGACACCTGATTCTTTCACATGATAATCAAAAATGCCTAACATTGGATCCTGGTATAACAGATATTTTGAAGGATTTTGAGCCTCTTTATTCTCTTTCGTATTTAAAAATAAGGAATCAAAATTGTCAAGTGCCATAAAATCATCAAATTCCCCGCCTGTGCAGTTCCTGAACTCCTGCTTAAGGATTGTTTCGTCACAGTCTCTGTGAAAATCAAGGTGTGCAAAAAGTACAAGTCCCGGAAGCAAAGCATCCACCGGGGTTTCTGCACCATTATCCATCCATGCTGTACAGAGCACCTCTTTTATATTGTATTTTTTACAAGTAGAAAGAGCTGCTTTGGTACACGCATAGGTCTTAGAATAATTGGGGGAAATTCCGTTCCAAATCCAAGATCCTCCTGCAAAAATAACGTTATCCGAAAGCTGCGCATGGATATCCAGCATTTTTTCATAGGTTCTGGTATCAGCATGATAATAGTCCCAATATACTAATCCTAAATCTTTTTTCGGTTTTTCCCATTTGGAGCAGTCCGTGTTTTCGGGCAGATCATAGTATCCGCCTGTAGAATTTGCTGTAATGTACATGTCACTCCATATCATAGGCTTTAATTCTAATTTTCTGCAAATATCTACGACCCTGTTACAATGTTCCCTGATTATCAGTGACCCTTTTTTATATCCATTTTCTTTTAGATAATTTCCAAGTCCCAGCATGACAGCCTCATCCATTCCAAGATGTACCCTGTTAGTAGAAAAACTCTCTTTTACTGCGCTGAGCAGCTTTTCAATAAACTGATAAGTTTCCTCTTTTTCAGGCTGGAGAATGTCCGCAGAATCCCGAATCTTATCCATTCCCGGCCACTTCATAGGTATCTTCTGTATAAAGCATAAGTACATTCATTCCAAGTTTTGCCAGTGTCCTGATCAGGAATTTCACCTTTTCAACTGTAAATACAGCATTTCTGGAACAATCCAGCATAAGACCGTTTCTTTCAAAACAGACATGCTCTTGATATTGAAATTCATCCTCTTCCATATGATGTATGGCATAATTAAGTGCGCGGTAATAATGAGATATTTCCCGACAGATGATATGAATCTGGTTTTTTCTTTTATTGATCAATACTTCTGGTCTGTCCTGAAATTTAACAAACAATTCTATATTTTGGTTGAAACCGTCATTTTCAGCCAGCAGTATTTCAGTACCTTTTTTAATAGTATTATATTCTTTCTTATCAGATAAAAAAAAATGTTCATACGTATTTCTCTTTCTCTAGTAATCCTGCTCTTCTTAACAAATTAATCTTTTTGGCAGAGCATCCCCTGTCAATGTTCTATTTTATTCGTTTGTAAATAATCGGTTCATCATAACCAAAAGTTCTTTTCCCATTTACTTCCATGGACTCTGACACTTCCAATTGATTTTCAGTGAACTTTTCATGAAGAGAAAATTTCAATACGGGAGAAAACATACTTACACTTCCGCCTTCCCATGTATCACCTGATTTTCTGAAAAATGCAGGATTAAATTTTGCAGAACACTTTAGCTGATCATAGTCAGCACCTTTGAAGGTTTTGTAAGTAAAATTCTTTTTATCATATCCTTCCGGTATTTCATAAGAAATCAGTTTTATTGAATTGCTTTCTTCCATGAAAAGAAACAAATGTGAAGAAGAACGGGTAGTTCCCTGTACAGAATAATAACTCTCTTCAATCATAAATACGCCTTCGAAACCTTTTGGGAGATTTTCAATTTTTGAATTACATATTGTATTGATGTGTTTTGCATATGGATACTGTGGATTTATCTTACACATTTTTTCAAATTGATCCTTATTATCAAATTCTCCATTCAACAGAGTAACAAAATTTGTCAAATCAGCCATAATCTTATGCCTCCATAATTCTTATCATATAATTTTTATTCACTATACACCTTTCATATAAAAGAGTCCATGTACAAAATAAGGGAATATATAAATAAAATGCGTCAGTTAACAAGCATCGGCAGAAGGGCATATCCAAACTGTCTGTGTTATCTTATATTGATAAATTTGCGTATAATTATTACGTACTACATCATATTTTTATGGTTGAATCGGGCTAATAAGAATGTTACTGTTAATTGTGTTTATATCTGCTTAAGGCATGAATCAGTTTTTCTGACTCCAGCGGTTTGGTAAGATATTCGTCCATTCCGGCTTTCAACGCTTTACTCTTGTCTTCTGCAAAGGCATTTGCTGTCATGGCTATAATCGCAACAGCAGATGCATCACTTCTGTTCATTGTGCGTATTTCTCTGGTGGCTTCCAGACCATCCATAACTGGCATCATAATATCCATCAGAATTACATTGATCTCACCAACACCTGATTTTTCAAATGCTTCAACAGCTTCTTTACCGTTTGAAGCCTTTGTAATTTCTGCTCCTGCATTTGTCAGAAGGAATTCCGCAATTTCCATGTTCAATTCATTATCTTCGGCCAAAAGGATTCTCATACCTTCAATTGATACATCGTCTTCCTGCCTTTCTGACTGCTTCATATCAGCAGAAATAAGGAATGGAAGCTGTACCATGAATGTGGTTCCTACATTTTTCTCACTTTCAAACTTAATTGTACCGCCCATTTTCTCTACCAGTTTTTTTGTAATTGGCATACCAAGTCCTGTTCCTCCATAAACAGATCTTGCACCGCCTGTTTCCTGAGTAAATGGTTCGAAAATATGATTCTGAAATTCTTTACTCATCCCAACTCCGGTATCCTTGCAGTGAAACTCAAACAGTATATGTCTGTCATCCGCCTGTGTTTCATAATAGCTGAGCAGTATCTCTCCTTTTTCTTTATTATACTTGACAGCATTACTTATGATATTCATAAGGATTCTTTTTAAATGAACCGGACTCCCATTCAAATATCTATATTCCAGATTGTATTCTTTTTCAGATAAGCTGATTCCGCGTTCATACACCTGCTTTTCTATAACTTCTCTTATTTCATGCAGTAGCCTGTTAATATCAAAATCCTTATTTTCCAGCACAATTTCCTCTGATTCCAGTTTGCTCATATCAAGCACTTCATTAATAAGCTCCAACAGGTATCCTGAAGCATCCCATATTTTCCTGCGGCACTCATCTTGCTTTTTTAAATCATCTTTATAATAATCAGCTACCTCGATCATGCCACGGATTCCGTTAATAGGAGTTCGGATATCATGACTCATTCGCTGCAGAAATTCTGTTTTTGCATTATTTGCCATGTCAGCCCTCTTGGCTTCTTGCAAAAGTTTCTGCTTATAGGCTTCTTCCTGCATCATCTGAATCTTCAACAATTGCGCATTTGATCTCCTGCGGAAGGCAAATACGGAAGCAACCACAAAGATATACAACAGTAACACGACCAACAGGTTTTTAAAAACAGAAGCAAACGCCATTTGCTCATCTATAAACATATAAACATAATAATCACGCCCCTTAGTCATTCTGCCAATATATCTACATTTTCTGTCTGAAACACGGACCAGTTTGTTAGCTGGTTTCTGTTTTACCTGTTGGATAATATTAATACCTTCAGAGCTCAGTCCAATCAGATTTTCGTCGTTTGAAGCAACCACATTTTTTCCATCTGTCACAACAAGCATTCCGCTGGAATATGTATCATAGCCACTAAGAAGGCTCTGGATCGTAAGATTATAGTTTCTGGCATACTCAGCAGATGTATGATAAAAGGTAATAATTATGCCTTTTTCGTCAGAGCGTCCATATGCAGCCAGATCCACCTGTGACCCATCCTCAAGAACGATACTTGCAGCATATGTTTTCCGGGGATGTGCTGCTACATCAAGTACTGTTTTCTTCTGAATCTCATCCTGTAAAGCCCATGAATTAAGATCGTCTGTACTGTATTCACATTTTATCTTTCCGTTTACATCAAGTATAATAATTCCGGTAAGTCTCTGCTCCTCTGCATATGTTTTCAGCTTATCCTTCGTAACTTCATCCTTTGTATACGTCAGATTACGATTAACCTGCTGGGCATTTTCAATTGCACGCATTAAACCTTTTGTTTGGGATGCTTCATTATATCTGTTATAAATATAACATTGTTCTTTCACATATTTCAGAGTCTCGTCCATTTGCCCGGCAACTGCTTTTATGTCGGTTTTCACAGAATAAACTATAGTTATCAGAAACAGAAGCAGTCCTGCCGTGATAACGATGATTTGAGTCTGCCGCCTGGACAGTTTAGTTATTTTCAATTTTGTCCACCTCCAGATATCCACTGGTTTCGGGAAGATATTTTTTTAGAATTTTCTCTTCAGTTCCATCTTTTCTCATTTTTTCAAAGACATCTGTGAGTTTTTCCGGAAGTTCACTATCCGTGTTTTCAGGGAAAGCTACCCCGATTCCTGTAGTCAGGATAGCTTCATCCAGGATCCTTATCTTTGCCCCATAATCTTTTATATACTGTTGTATGGAAGTTTCATGAGCTGCTATGGCATCAACATAACCTTTTCCAAGAGAGGTAAAAAGCAGTTTTCGGTTTTCTAAGCTATACACATCTTTTACCAATGGAATAGAAGGATTCGTCCTGTTAAGAAAGATATCCTCAGGCTTTGTGGAAGCCTGTACTGCGATTACTTTTCCCGACAGATCACTAAGCTTCTGTATATTACTGTTTTCATTGACTGCAACGACCTGCCGGCTCACCATATATGGACCTGCCCACTTATAATCATTCTCCCGGCCATCCATGGAAAAGCACCCCCATAAACAGTCTATCTCCTTATTTTCCAGATTTTTATCTTTATCATCCCATACGATCTTTGTAAATACCGGCTTATAACCAAGGCGTCCCAGAGATTCATTTGCAATGTCAACATCAATCCCTGCCGGTTCCCCATTTTCATCGGAATAATTAAAAGGTGGAAAATCGTCACTTCCAATGATTATCTCTGGCATATTTTCCTGTGAAGATGTACTTTTTTGTGTTGTAACTGAACATCCTGATATCAGTAATACCCCAAAAGCAAACAAAAACGGTATTACTGCCATGTACTTAGATTTCATGCTATGTACCTCAACAATTCTCTCTGATTTTTTTGGATTTTACGTCATTATAATAACTCTGTTTATACTGAATTTACATAAAAGATATAATACAAAACATGCACAAAATTTTATATTTTTTACAAAGAACAGGTGATTTTTCAAGTGAATCATGTTATGTAAATTTCACTCAGAGTGGTGCTCCATCACTTTCACTCTGAAACTCCATCTTCATTTTTACTTTTGCCAGTTTTATTTCCGGTATTCCTTCAGAAATGGACATAAAAAGCGCCATAGTTTTTTTCCAATGCCTATGGCGTGTAAATAATTTTCTACTCTGCGGATACCTTGTTTATGATTGTCTGCCTGAGCAGGCGTCTATGCCAACAGATTTCTCTATACTTTTGAAATTTTATGATACTCTTTTTTCTCCGGAAAATACAAAATTATACAATAAGTTAAATCGTCTGCGTTAACTTCCATTCGCCCATCCATCTGCTCCATCATAATAGAAATATTCTGCAACCCAATCCCTGTTTTTTGATGTTCAGAATCAAATCTGGTAATACTATTTTGAATACTGATTCCTACTTCTTCATTCCCATAACAAAGCTGTATACATACCTCATTTTCATGTTTTCCATATTTTTCAATATTAGAAATAATATTATTCATAATTCTGCCGATAAAATCTGTATTTATACATACAGATATCTGTCTCCACTCCAACCGATCTGTATTTACTTTAAATCCTTCATATTCCAGTAAAGCACACAGTTCAGAAAGATAATCTCCAAAAGCACACATAATATCTTCTGCAGGTTCCAGTTCTATATGGTGTCGTGAATTTACAAAAAAATATTCAAACATCTGCTCCGACAAATCTCTGATCTGAAGTACACGATCAAAGGCTTTATTTATATATTCCTGAGTAACCGCACCTTCTTTTTGCTGCTTTTTTAGAATCTCAAAATATGCCATCAAACCAGTCAGAGGAGTACGCAGATCATGTGACATTCCTAACACCAGCTTCTCCTGTGCACTCTTCAGGTCATACTCTATCTGCTCTTTTTTCACCAATGTTTGTCTCATATGTTCCAGTCCACTGGCTAACTGTGCAATTTCATCTGTTCCCTGAACAGTTACATTCCCCTGCAAATTTCCTCTGCTGATTATATTTACCTCTTTCATAAGGCATTGTATATATTTTACATTCTCATACATTCCAGATACAACAATTCCAATACACGCCGCGACTCCAAGTACAACAGAAAAGACCATCAATATGTTAAAATATTTATCCGCTGTTCCTTCATATATATATACTCTGCCGTTCCATCCTTAAATGAAATTCTGTGGTACATTCTCCATGTCAGATTTGGTATTTCTCTGCTGCCATACATAATTTTACCGCTGTAGGAAATATCAAACAGCAGCCATTTTCCCCTTGAAATCGTGAAGTCATCAATATTTCGTTCTGTACCCCATTTTTTCAACATTTTATAATCAGATACACTCAACTTATTTTGTGTGACATATTCCTGAAGTTCTTCTGCACGTTCTGTCTCTTCAGCATAAACATATCCTGTACGAAAGAAAAAGCGTTGCAGTAACCCCTTTCCCCCGAGATATGTCACGCTTAACACTAATAAACCTGCTAATAACCCCTGCATAAGATAGCAAATTATCTTGCCTGTCAAACTATTTCCGCAAATTTTATCCAAGGCGATATCCCTTTCCCCATACGGTTTGAATCATCTTTGGCTTTTGTGGATCATCTTCGATTTTCATTCGTAATCTTCGGATATGCACCATAACAGTATTTCCAGATGAATATAAGAACGGCTCCTCCCACAAACTCTCATAAAGATTTTTTACCGAGAATACCTTTTTCGGGTTTTCCATCATAAGCAATAAGATTCTGTATTCCATTTCTCTGAGACTGATTTCCTTTTCATTGCGGAATACCTCATTACATTGAGTATTCACTTTTACTTTTCCATATTCAATCCAATGTTCTTTTGTCTTCTCACCTTGTAATGTCTGACTATATACATGATATCTTCGTAGTAACGCTTTAACTCGGGCAAGAAGTTCCGCATACGAAAATGGTTTCACGAGATAGTCATCACCTCCAGCCATAAGTCCGAGTAATTTATCAGATTCCTGACTTTTGGCTGTCAGAAACAACACTGGAACATGTGAGATTTTTCGAATTTCTTCACAAGTTTTTATCCCGGATATTCCCGGCATCATAATATCAAGAATAACAAGGTCAATATCATCTGATACTTTTTTCAAACACTGATATCCATCCTCTGCTTCCTGAACAATATATCCCTCACCTTCAAGAAGTATCCTCACTCCTTCTCTAATTGCTGCATCATCTTCTACAACCAAAATATGATTATCCATTTTCATCCTTTCGTCTTCTATAGCAATTCCATAAAATAATGCAATCAAGACAGTTCAGCAGAGTGCGAAGGACAAGGAAGATACCTGCAGGCGTGCTGACGCACGGCAAAGATATCTGACGCAGGACTTCACGCTATGATGGACTGGGTTGTTTGCAGTATTTTATGGAATTGCTTAAGCTGCATATACCCATATTTGCTGACATTGAGAAATCAGGGTCGTATATTCCCATTTTTTTGAACTGTTTGTATAGCTGAATGGATCGTTTACAGAAAATTTCTTTCTGGAATAATCATAAATAACAATAAAATGCCCTGAATTTGTAAAATCTCCGGGACCCATAGCACAGATTATCAGATTTCCATCTTTAAGTCTGTCGGCCATTTCCTGTTCTCCCAGCATATCAAATTGCGAAGCAATTACACCGTAATCCAAAGCAGCTTCTCTCATGAATTTCCAGGATGTTCCAATACCCTCTACATAATATCCCTCGTTCATGGATTTTTGCGCAAGCACAGGTGGTGTTGCCTCTGTATTTCTGGTTAAACTGTATATTACCATTGCCATGCACGTCGGACCACATCCGGAAATTCCTATATCACTTGTTCCATAAGGTTCATATCCCCATCTTTTATCCCATTGAATAAATAAAGGAACTTTTTTCTTCCGTTCCTCAAATGTAAGTCCTTCAGAAGACTTCTTATGTACATCATTGTATCCTTCAACAAATTCCAGCATTTCCGGATTTCTTTTTAAATCCTCTAAAAGAATATCCGGATAATTTTCTGTATGTAAAAATATCTTCTTCCACTCTGCACTTTCCATTATCTGTTTTTTGTAAGCGTCTGTCAATATAATACCCTCTTCAGTTTTTTTTGCTCTTACTGTCACAACTATCCATGCTGCCAGAATTAAAATCAGAAGAATAATCAGAAGAATAATTTTACTACAACTTTTTCCCATATGTTTTTTTCTTTTTTTCATCATAAATCACCATTAATATGATCCCGGTAAATCCTGCCATTGTTGGAATTGAAGCTGTAAACCCTACCGAACCATTAATTCCTGTAAGCAACATATTTTTACTGTTTACAGTATACATCCATATTGCAGGAAAGTTCTGTGCCACATCAATATGAAAAATCTGGCTTTCTCCTGATAGAATATTATACAGACAATGAATCATAACCGAAGACCATATAGAACCTGTCTGCTCTGTAACAAGTGCCAATGCAATTCCTGCAATTTCAACAGAAATAATCATCATAATTACTTTTTTTATATCAGAAGTATCAATCCCATCAAAATGATAAACAGCGAATAAAAAACTTGAAACAAACACTGCACATTTCTTTCCAAAAGTATTCTGAAGCAGTCTTAAAATCATACCACGAAAGACAATTTCTTCTGTTACTGCCGCTTTAATACCTGATGATAAAATAGAAATTGTAACTACATCTATGATTTCTTTATATGTAAGGTTTCCTTTTTCAAATGTTCCCTTTGTAAAAAATATATAAAAAAGGCATATTAATACTGGCATTAATACCGCTGTTATACACCACTTTTTTTTCGGAAGCGGCATTCCTAAAAACAAATCCTGCATTTGAATTCTCATAATATACTTCGTATATAAATATATCATGGTCAGCAGGCTCAAAATCGCAAATGTCACATATAGAATTCTCACATATGGATTCTTCTCACATATCCCATATGCAAATGCTATACTAAATTCATCCGTAAGCTGAATAAGAATGAATGCTATTGCAATATGGAATGTACATTTTATTTTCATAAATGCTCCTTTACTTTTCTCCTCATGTATTATTTTCTAAGAGTTATCTCTTAGAATGTACTTATACAATAACATTTAATTCTTACCTGTTCATTTAACTGTACCTTAACTATTCTTAACTATCTTCAAGCAGATGCAAAGCCTATGACGAAAGCTTTGCCTTAGAAGCTATAGCATCATCCATGGTCATGTTTCCCATAAAATTTGTTTTTCATGTCTACCATCCAAATGCGTCCCGAATCAAAGCCCCGGTTTCTCCGTCTATATAAAACAATTCCTGTTCTTCTGGTGAATCCTTCCATTGGTAGGGACAGCAAAAACTCCATACAGGTCTGTAAACAATTCCATCTGCCGTTTCATCAATATAATATTTCAGGCGGATTTTCGTAACTGGAATCGTGATTGGTTCTGTTTTCTCCGTCGTGTCCTCTTCCGTAAAAAATCCGATTTTTCCTTCTTTTACATATTGTTCCACCGATTTCATAATTTCTTCCATGGGAAGCATAGTAACTGTTTCTTTCTCTTTCACCTGAAGCGGGATTGGTATTTTGAAATAGCAGTCTTCAGGCTTGAGACCAAATCCTGTGCTTCCCTGATAATGATACTGAGAAAGTCCACCTGCCGGTATTCCATTCAACAGAACTTCTGTGTCGTAATAATCATATCCTTCCGTCATGTCGCTAATTGGTTTTCTTACAGAAGTTCCAGATAAATCAGCTTTGGAAAACAGTTGATTTATAATATTTAATTTCTCATCTTCCGTATTCTCGCCTAAAAATCCCAGATCTTTTTCACTTAATCCATCACACTCTATCATCCCATCCGAAATAAATAACTGCAGTCCTTTTTCTTTATTTTCCCAGACCGTTTCATCTGTTACAGATTTTTCCCATCCATCTTTCCCGCCAAACCAGGAGCAGATGTCTTTCTCTGATATATTGCATTTTTTCAGAACTCCCTTTGAAACGTCATCAGTATTTCCGGTAATATCAGCTTCTATTGTAAGGGTTCCTGATTTCCCTGGCAAAGAAGCTGTTACATGGTTTTTCTTTACCTGTAACATTGTTTTCTCCGGATCATATTTTTCATTTACACTCGTAGTATTTGACGAACTATCCAAATCTGTTGTGTTCTGCGTACTCTCACCCGAAGATGGTTCTATTCCGGTGTCAGCAGCCTGCAATTTCCCTTCTTTTCTATATTTTTCAATGATATCCCTTACTTCATCCTTTAATGGAAGGGTTAACGTAAGAGTCTGAGGCGTATATCCTCTGTAAACGTCCTCCGCAGGAAGTGCATAAGAAACCCTTCCTTCTGAATCTGTAAAAGAACCAATTTTAAAAATCTTTTCGTAAGCTTCAGTGTCTTTCCAGGTATAATAAATCTTACCGTCATAAACAGGATATGCCTGAATAGTCATGGAAAGTTCTACTTCAGAATCTTCTTTTAATATTTTCTCAATCAAAGCGTCATCATACAAAGTAATATGCCCATAATAAAGATCTTCTCCTTCTATTTTATTTAAAGAAGCCAGTGCATCTTTTCCATTCACCGTTGCATGATCACGGCAAGTGATCATATAATTCTTTGCCTCATTGGAAGGTTCTCCGAGAAAACTTAAACCGCCGCCATCAAAATACGCTTCTTTAACAGTCAGCATGGACTGATTCCAATCGACCGTCTCGGGAGTTATTGGATAAGAAGTAATATTTTCCACATTTTCTGCAGTTGACTCAGGTTCTGTGACAACCATTTGAGCTGCCTCCTGTTCAGCGACCCCCTGTTGTTCAAGTTCTTTATACAGTCGTCCGATATTTGTTGCAAGTACGCCAGTACTAACTCCTAATATAGCAGCTACCGGAAGAAGAATCCGAATTATTTTTTTCTTATTTCCTGAATTTTTCGTTCTTTCTCCATCTGTTTTTTTACTTAAAGCCCCCGTTGTTTTCTCGTCTGGGGAATTTAAAATTCCACTCAGAACATCTTCCATGGCTTTATCAATATTTTCCGGTATTGCAGTTTCTTCTTTTAAAATCCTTCTGATTTCCCTCATATAGTCTCACCTCCTGATCACCTTTTTTAATTTTGCTCTTGCCCGGGAAAGTTTGGTTGATACGGTATTGCTGTTCATTTCAAGAAGGGCACTGATTTCCTTAACTGAAAACTCATCAAAATAATAGAGTTCCACGATTTTCCTACTTTCTTTATCCAGGCATAAAAGCAATTGTTTCCATTCACAGAGATTCAGTTCTTCACAATGTACACCTTCTGCAAAATCATCCAGTTCTGCTGCATGGTTCTTTTGGCAGAGAATGTCCTTGCACTCATTTATAAGGATCCGCATCAGCCAGGTTTTAAAATACTTCGGTTCTCTCAGCCTCTGTATATTTTCATAGCAGGATAGGATTGTATTTTGCAGGGCATCTGCAATATCCTGCTCATCCCGAAGATAAATCCAGGCAGTCTTATACAAGCTCTGCTTATTCATCCGGATTAATCTGACAAATGCTTCTTTATCTCCATTTTTAGCCTCTGTTATTAAAGCATCCATAAAGTACCTCCTTTTCTTCTTATAATTATTAGACTTGAAAAACAGCCATTTGCTTTCAAGAAAAAAATTTTATAAAAAACGCCATAGGTTTTCGATACCTATGGCGTGTAGATATAGGGAAAAGCTGCCTTTTTTATCGGCAGTGGAATATTTTCTGTGTTTGTGCCAGATCATCCAAGTCATATGAGTGAATTCCTAATGCTTCTAAATCCATTATCCATTCCTGAACTTCATATCCCAAAATATCTGCGAATATTTTTTTCAATATTTCTTTGTCTTATCAATTATCGTGTATATGGTTCGGTGTCTTTTCCGTCATATACAAATACTTTTATATCCGTATTTTCACCAACATCAGCATGAATACCTACCGTGTGTTCTTTATCTGTAACGTTCAGAAAAGAATAGCAGCCACCCGCAGGAATCCTGCCAGATACGAGTTCCTGTTTTCCTTCGCAGAGCAAATACACAATAATGTCAAAATCGTTTCTGTTCTGAACCGTCAATACGCCTGTTTTGGATAAAATTTTTGCATCAGAATATGTAATTACATAAGAATCAGGCGTTGACTCTTCCGCACAGGTTACAGAACAATCCCACTGTATCGCGGCATTTGCTTTTCGACAGGCTTCTGAAGACTTATATATTGAAAACATAATCATTGTACTTATAGCAACAATACTAATAATGACCAACACTATTGCCACTTTTTTCTTCACAGCCATCACCTCCACACACAGTTCAATTTGTTACCCATATGATATCATATCTTTTCTTCAATTACATTACCTAATTTTAATACACGGCATAATTCTCTCCGGCAGATTGAAAACATATTAATTAAATCCGTCTGGCAGAACACAAAGGGCAATGAAGAACAGGAGCCAACAGCATTACAACTTAGCTCCTGTCCTGTACATCTTGAATATAGAATTAGTAAAAACAAATTATCGGGACATCATACTGAATAAGACTATAAAGCTGTCCGGCATTTTCCGGGGGAAGATTGATGCATCCATGAGAACCACCTGTAAGATATCTGTCACCACCAAAGTACGGCTGCCAGTCTGCATCATGAAATCCAATTCCTCCATTGAATGGCATCCAGTACGTTACCGGCTGTTCATAAGAATATGTTCCATTTGCTGTCATTTCACCTCGCAGCACAGACGGACTGCTCTTTGAATCCAGTGTGAATATTCCAGGGGGTGTTTTTCTATCCGGATCACCTGGCAGCCCGGATACGATTTCTGATTGAAAAATAATATTTCCATTCTGATAATACCACATATACTGCTCTGTAAGATCTACCTCTATATATGTATCTCCGAGATCATTGATCCCATGTGCATTTGCTCTCATAGAATATACCGGTTCCCTGGTTGTCTGGGTTCCTGATTGAATTTCCTGCATGAGCTGTGCTGCTTCCTTGTCCTGATCAATCTTCCATCCATAAGCTGAGCCATATACATACACAGTCCTTCCGCTCGTGGTCTGGAATTGTCTTTCAGTGCCAACTGTATCATGATCTGCTGCAAGCTGTGCCACATAATCCACTACATGCTGCCTGAAGGCTTCATCATTCTGAAGCAGCTGTCCTTTCTCGTCAAACTGCAGCCAGTTTTTGATGGTATTCCCGTCAAGTGTTACCGTTTCATCTCCAAATGTATATGTGATATTTGCTTTTGTCAGGTTGTTATATGTATTTACCATATTCTGAAGTTCTGAACTTTCTTTCGTCACATCTGCTTTCTCATAAGCCTTTGGATTACTTCCCAGATCTACATCTGCCGCCTCATTATCAATTGCTCCGCTTATCATCTGATAAGCTTCCCTGGCATTTAATTCACTGCCTTCTGTCTCTGGCACAATAGTAAATTCTGAATTAGCAAAACTTACATACGCATTTTCCGGTGCTATCTGATTCTCTTTTTGGGCACAATTTAATGAACTTACCTGTTTCTCCAGCTTTTCCCGACTGAAAACAGTCTCTTCTTGAACCATATAATTTTTCGTTTCAAAAAAACCTCTGATCCATTCCCATGGTTTCTGAGTCTTTAGCAGCTGAAGGATTTCCCCGCCGGATACATATTGATAATCAATGTCTTTCCCCGTAATGGTCTGAGGTTCCTGCATCCTTGCACTTACCTGAATAACATAGTTATCCTTTTTCCCTGCAATCTCCTGCTCAACTTCATAAGCTGTCTTATTTGAACTGTCAATTCCATTGATGGTCGTACCAAAAAAGAAATGATATGAGTAATAATAAGATATACCTGCATACACGCAGCAGCTCATAACCAAAATCATCACTATAAGCATTACAACTATTTTCATAATTTTGTTTTTCTTTTTGTCTGAAGATACAGTAAATCTGAATTCAGACTTGTTCATCGGCACATAAGTAATTGTTCCGGGTCTTGCCGACTTTGAGTTTCTTATTGATTTCCCCATCACTTCTTTTTGTCTCATATCTTATTCATCTTTCTTTTATATCAATTAGTTTATTGCATTGTCATCCGCAACATCTTCATCATTTTTCAGATATGCTGCTGCAACCTTGTACATACTCTGTACATTCTCATCTATATGCCGACAAAAAGCATCTTTATCGCCTTTCTTCGCTTTTCGTATCAGAATCTCATTCATTGTCGTCTCCCTTCTCCTATGTCAGAACGGTCATCAGGAAATATTGTATAAAAGCTTTTCTTTATGTTCTTCTACTTATTAGACGTGCAAACTCCCAAAAAAGTTGCAATTTTTTTTAACAATCTCAGAAAATCCCCAAAAGATTAGTTTAAACACTTCCATGTTTTTCATAATTATCAAGCAAGGTGCTATAAAATATTCCAGGTACTAAAAACAGCCGTACCATGTGTTTTACATGATACGGCTGTCAATAATTTCCAGTCCCTCAAAACAGATTAATCAAAAATCATGTCCTCTGTCTCATCAGGTTTTAAAAATATTATTTTTGAAATTCCATTAAATTCATCCGAAAGTGCCTGATATAAGAGGATATTCCCTTTCCTGCTCAGGATAAACCCTTCTGCAACCTCGAAATATACTACAGATTTTTATCAGATATTTTGTCAGATATAATTTTCCCATCTTCTATTTTCACAGTCCTGGAACAATACCCTAATAATTCTGGATTATGCGTTACCATGATTATCGTTTTTCCCTGCCGATGCAGTCCCGAAAGAATCTCCATTACCTGGATTCCATTTTTCGTATCCAGTGCGCCTGTTGGTTCATCTGCCAGAATAATTTCAGCATCATTTACCAGTGCTCTGGCAATAGCAACACGCTGTTTCTGTCCTCCAGACAGGGAATTTGTTATCTGATTCTTCTTATCTTCGATGTTTAAGGCTTTCAGCAATTCTGAGATCCGCGTCTCCCTGGATTTAATCTTCCTTGCGTATTTTAAAGGCAATTCCACATTTTTATATACGCTAAAATGATCAATCAGTGCATAATTCTGCATAACAAACCCGAAGGTCTGATTCCGAATTTTTGCCTGTTCCGAAGAAGAAAGGGAAGCCGTTTCTCTTCCATTAATCATATAAGATCCGCTGGTCAGACGATCCATACATCCCAGAATATTCAGCAATGTTGTTTTACCAGAACCGGAGCTTCCTGTAATGGCAACAAACTCTCCTCTGTTTACTTTAAAATCAATTTCTGAGAGAGCACGAATACAGTTCTCATGTTTTCCATACTCTTTTGTGACCTTATTCATTCTTATCATACAATATTCCATACAAAAAACTCCTCACTATACAGCATTCAGCGAATCTATCAATGGCTCCTGGTACAGCCGCATTAACGGGAAAACAATAATCACTACGCCCCCGAGCAGAATCAGTGGTGCGGCCATCCAGAGTCCATCAATCAATCCTCCAAGGACAGCTGAAAGTGTAATAGAAAAGCTCAGAATCAGAAAAAGCGGACTGACAATCATCAGACAGATTCTCAAAAAAGAAGCTCCGCAGATCATCCGAATACAATATTCTCTTCTGCGATATTCAACAAGAAAAAGCATAATACAGATCTGACTTGATAAGCTGAGCAAAAGCAACAATACAACCACACTTCCCAGAAAGCGCATCTGAAACTCAATATCCGAACGAATATACTCCAGCTGACTTTCCATACTGCGGAATTTAATCTCTCCAAGATTCATTTCTTTCACTTTACTGATGATTTTTTCCTGAATTTCCGAATCTGTTGCAATTATGTTCAACTGATTTAAATACGCACCACCCCATTCGCGAAGAGTACATTCCATTGGCAAGACAAATGTTTTTCTCAGGTCATTATATTTCCCTTCCCAACGTGGATTCAGAAAAAAAGCATCCTTATCAAGTACGCCGGTCACAATATAAGTTTCATCGATGATATCACCAACAGCATAAACATCTCCAAGATCATATCCGATCCACACAGGAATATATGTAGCATCCCGTATGGTGTAATCTTCTTTCTTTGGAAGTTTTCCCTCTACACAGTTCCACATATAAAGTTCTGGTATTTTTTCCGTTATAAACAAAGCATCAAAATACGTTACATTCTCATTCTGATATTTCATATATTTGTCAGAATTCGGTACATCCCGAAGTACGATGCTGTCTGCATAAAAGGAAAAGCACTGTCCAGTTGCGACTGATTGAATATAACTGTTCAGTTCACGATACTGTTCTTCACTGCCTTCCACCCATTCATTACTGGTATCTTCTGCATAAGAAATCTCCAGAAATCTGTCTCCCAACCTGTTTACATGATCCGCAAATGAGACATACCTTCGGATCATACTTCCCATAGCAAGCAGAAGAATCGATGCAGCCAGCATCTGTACTGTAAATATGGCATATCGAACCAGCATCTGGTATTTTCCACTTTTATATACATACTTCAGTATTCCCATTGCAGCACTTGCAAGAAGAAACGCGAAGCTTACCTCCACTACTATTCGGTTGATATGCCGCAGATACTCAGCCAGGAAAAATGGAATCCGGCTGAGTATCATACATATTGCCTCAGATATAATACCCGCAGTAAAAATAAGCGAAAAGAAGCATTTGACCAGCCAGCAGGCAACTGCCTTATTGGATGCACCGCATAAGATGCGAACATAGCATTCTTCCTTTCTGCTGGAAATCCAATAATCCATACTATTCCACGCACTGATCAGCAAAAGAAAAACTGCTACTGACAGAATCCTTTGCAATAGGAGGATATCTCCGTCATCAGATCCGCCTGTCGTCATTTCAAGTTCCCGCAATCCTGCCTCTCTGAACATAATCAATGCGCTTCCCACGCGAATCACCAGGAAAGAGATTGTGTAGTATAGCAGCAACAGCTTTGATTTATGAAATATAATTATCTGATCATGTCTGTTCTTTACCATATGTCTCTCCATTTTCTTCAATACACCCATAAACAGAATTCATGCTTCTGTTTATGGGTGTTGATTTATCATTTACGCAACGTATAATATATCGTAGTGCTACATCATACATGTATTTGTTTGACTTTAGAATATCATCGGTCTACAACTATGTCAATAGTTTTATTTACAATCCTGTAGATTGTTTGTTGACATTTTATCCCCAAAAATATATAGTATATAGAAAAATGTTAATTATCGGGAGGACAATTATGAGCGATACCTATTATGGTCTTTCAAAAATGGAATATGATTTGATGAAATTTTTCTGGAATAATAAGATGCCTGTTTCACTTGCTGAAGTATTAAAGTATTGTAATACAGAACTACATTATGACTGGGCATCATCGACTTTGAGTACTTATTTGTCCCGTCTTGTAAAAAAAGGCATTCTTCATTCAGAAGGGAAAGGGTATAGATGTAAACGTTACTATTATCCTCAACTTACAGAACAAGAACTGGCACATAAATATACTACAGATTTTGTCAATCACACTTTCAATGGTTCTATTTCAAATCTGTTAATCTCATTAACGTATAATACCAGATTATCAGAGTCAGATATTAAAGAACTGAAAAACATTATTAACGATAATACTAATAAAAAGGAAAATTAATACTCTGAAAATATGATATTCTTTTAAGAGAATGAGGTGTAATACGTGAAAAACCTGGTTTTATTATTAATTTCCATGTCTGCTGCCGGAACCTTGTCCTTTATTCTTTATTTGGCATTATCTACTGTTTTTGACAATTATATTTCGGCCAGATTTCGGTATGGATGTTTAAAATATTGTCTGCTGCTTTATTTAGTTCCGTTTCCATTATTAAAGTATTTTATTTATCATCAATACTTTAATGTTTCAAAACCTTTATCAGAAAATGCAATCATTTCTTTAGGCGGAAAATTTGTTCAGACATCATCCGGATTTTATTTAAATTCCATAGGACATCTACAGAAAATCCTTATAGGGTTATGGATTTTTACTTTAAGTGTTGTAATTTTTTATGAAATAATTACTTTTGTTAGATTCCATAGGAAAGTTTCACAAAATATTTTATCAGATCCACGCATTATAAAAATTTTAAAAATATTATTGAAAGAGATGAAATTAAAACGCAAAGTTACTGTATATGAGAATAATTTTACAGCTTCACCATTTACATATGGCATTTTTTATCCATCTATTGTCTTGACTTCATCATGGGATAAAAATGATTTGCATTTAATCATCCGTCATGAATTGCAACATATAAGATCACATGATTTTCTTTTTCGCCAACTTGCCTTTTTAGTACTAATACTACATTGCTATAATCCTTTTGTATACTTTTTCTTTCATGAACTAAAAGAGATACAGGAACTTGCTTGTGATGAAAATGTAATGAAATATCTTTCCAGAGAAGATCAGAGGCGTTATGGATATTTACTTATTATGATTGCTGCAAAGGAGGAACCAGAAATGAAGTCCAATATTACATTAATGTTTTCAGAAAAAAAACGAGATTTTTTTAAGAAAAGAATAAAGAGAATAGGTGTTTTTGTCAAACCTAAATACGTATTAAATATATCCATTATCATAATTATGATAATCATTTCCTGCATTCCAGTATTTGCGTACAATCCTCCTACAGCAGACTTACGTTCTGTTCCATGGACAGGATTTTTCAATCCGGCAGAAGGAGCACAGATATCTGTTTTCAATCATGGAAATGAAATAACTTATATTGCGTATGATGATGAATGCGATACAATTCCCTCTGATGAAAATTTTTTCAAATATACAGATACCTTTTTTATCACGTATAATGGAGAAATTATATCTGTTGAACCAACAGATATTCAGGCTCTTGCTAATTGTTCACATACATTTGTAAATGGCACATTAAAAAAACATCTTCGGAACAGTAGAGGAGGATGTTCTGTAAAAACATATAAAGGAAAAATTTGTAAGAAATGTAATTATACTAAAAATTTATCACTCGAAAGCACCGTAACATATTCGCCTTGCCAACATTAGCAAACAAATTACTCATGAGAAATCAGCATGCAATAAACTATTTTTTCGAAATAACCTGAAACGAAAGAATATTGAATAATCTGCACCCAAATGAGCCAGATATGCTATCTATAAATCATTTCCACAGTCTTATTATGCCGAAAACAGCCGTACCATGTGTTTTTACATGATACGGCTGTCAATGATTCCAGCCCCTCAGGACAGATCAATCAAAAATCATGTCCTCTGTCCCATCAGGTTTTATAAATATTATTTTCAAAATTCCATTACATTCCAGCGTTACTTTCTGCTCATGGGAAGAACAGAGGCGAACCCTGTGTATCCTGCCCTCTCTCCATTCGAAATCAACTGTGATGTCACCCTGTGCCTTCATTCCCCGGACTTTTCCGTCCTTCCATTCATCCGGAAGTGCCGGAAGTAACAGGATGTACCCTTTCCGGCTCTGGATGAGCATCTCTGCAACCGCAGCTGCAAAGCCGAAATTCCCATCGATCTGGAACGGTGGATGTGCACACAGCATGTTGGGATAAATGCCGCCTCCCACACAGGAAATGTTTTCCTCCCTGGTATAACGGAGCTGGTTTTTCAAAAGCCCCAGTGCATGTTCCCCGTCCCGGAGTCGGGCCCAGAGGCAGGCCTTCCATGCCATGCACCATCCGGTTCCCTCGTCTCCTCGCCTTTCCAGAGCCACCCGGCAGGCTTCCAGAAGCTCCGGGGTGTTTTCTGTGATCAGGTTTCCGGGATAAAGGCCATACAGATGAGATACATGGCGGTGATGGACCTCTGTTTCCGGATAATCCAGGAACCATTCCCGGATCTGTCCAAAGCTTCCTGTCTTAAATGGCGGAAGTTTTGAGAGTGCCCGTTTTACATCCGCTGTCTCTCCCTCTATGCCCAGGATGTCACAGATTTTCAGGTAGTACCCGAACAGTTCTTTCAGGATGCTGATATCCATGGTGGATGCCATTCCCACACTGTGGGATTTTCCATCTTCTCCACAGAAACGGTTCTCCGGGGAAGTGGACGGCCCGGTAACATAGTATTCCCCATACGGGAACAGGAACCCAAGATAGAACTTTACGGCTCCCTCGATCACCGGATATGCCCTGTCTTTCAGGAAATCCAGGTCTTCTGTATAGCAGTAATGTTCCCAGAGATGCCGGCAGAGCCATCCGGAACTCATAGGCCACATGGAATAGGAACAGGGATCCTCATCCTGCCCGAAATATCCTACAGGTCCGGAATGTCCCCAGATATCCAGGTTGTGGTGGCTCACCCATCCGGAAAGTCCATAGACCTCTCTGGCTGTCTCCTTTCCATACTCTGCTGTCCGGCAGATCAGGTCAAAGAGCGGTTCCTGACATTCACCCAGGTTGCACCTCTCAGCCATCCAGTAATTCATCTCCGTGTTGATATTAACGGTGTAATTACTGCTCCAGGGAGCACGCATCCTGTTGTTCCAGATCCCCTGGAGGTTTGCACACTGGCTTCCCGGTCTGGAGGAACAGATCATCAGGTATCTGGCATAATGGAACATCATCTCTGCCAAACGGTTTTCCCTGGTGTCGTTCAGTGATAATTCCATACGGTTAAAATATTTATGGTATTCTCCCAGATGTCTTTTCTTCAGCTGCTCATAATCCGGATCTTCCAATGCTTCCATACACTCTTTTTCCAGCTGTGGTGTATCTGCATTCCGTCCAAAATCTGTATTTCCTGTAAAATAAACAAATATGTCCTGTTCCCCCTTGATCAGGAGCTTACCATCACAGCATTTCACACTTCCCTGCGGTACAACAACCTTTACAGCCAGTGTAAACCGGATCCCTTTTCCATCCTCATAAACAACCGGTGCCGGGCAGTCATAGTATGGCGGTGCCACATAAGAGGGTGCCCGTCCGGAAAGTAAAACGGTATCTTCACAGTTTTTTATTTTCTCATATCTGATCTCACTTTCCAGCGAAATCTCAAGATGAAGTTTCTGTCCGGGGGCTGCCTGGAAATGGACTGCCAGCAGAGGATCTGCCATGCTCACAAACAGCTCCCTTTTATACCCTGCAGATGCCACTGTTTCCACCGCATGGTTCAAAGAGAGCTGGCGTACATATCCGCCGGGTGTCTGTCCGGACATCTGCAGATTCATATTCAGTCTGCCAGCCGGGAGGTAACTGTCCGTCCAGTCACCCAGGATATGTTTCCTGCAATAATCTTCTGCCTCCTGATGCTTCTGGTCCTTAAGCAGCTTTCGCAGATGCCCAAGGTCAGCATGACCGTTTTTATTCAGCTTTGAACTGCCGTCACCGGACCATAAAGTGTCAAGATTCAGTTCAAGTGTTTCATTTTCCAGACGGCCATAGGACATCACTCCAAGAGTTCCGTTTCCAAGCGGCAGTGCCTCATTCCAGGCTTCCGCCGGTTTTTTGTAACTTAATATCCAACGATCCATTTTTATCCTCTTTATTCACCATTCAGAATTATAATTTTATTGTTTTTTAAAGTAACTGTCCCATCCTGCATACTTTCCCTTATCAGTGGAACTTCACGTCTCATGTGGAATTCATTTTCAGTCACAAGGGCATCAGGATTACATGCAGGACTGATAAGCCCTCCCAGATCATCATAACTGATATTTTTGCGGAAGATATTATGAACAGCTTCCTCCATACAGAACATGATGCAGCCGCCCTCGTTTGACCGGCTGTAATTATACTCATATAAAGTGCCATCTCCAGAATCTGCATCATATGCCATACCATCCTGGTTTAGTCTGGTATCTGTAACTTCATTGTAACAGAACCTGGCATTTTTACATTTCCATGGCCATATGGCAGCCGCTACTTTTCCCATTCTGTCTTCCGGATATCGATACACAGAATCATTCATCTCTTTTGCACAGCTATCTGCAATATTATGTTCTGTCAATGGCTCAAGGGAGTACATAGGAGTGATTGCATCTCCTCCTGCCTGACTGACATAACAATTGCGGATGATTATATTCTCATGTCCATATTTCCTGAAAGTTTCTTCATCAAGCTCTGCCCCGGAAAACTTCTGGTGCTGATAAGTATATCCCACAGCAATTCCCCACCGGCTTACTCTCCACACAGTACAATTCTCTACAGTGATCCCGTCATATCTTGCGACCCCTGTTTTTTCTTCATTGTCCGGTGTTAAGGCAGTCATATAAATACCGCCATTGTTCATATGCTTGTTATAAACGTTTCCTGTAACATCATGAACCCATACATCCCGTATGGTGATATCATGAAGTGTCCCTCCGTTTTTCGCCACTACAGCAATACCGGTTCTGTCCATTTTGTGTGGTGCCGCATATTCTTCCATAATTGTGTATGGAGATGAGTTTATTATGATCAGATCATGAACCAAAATATATTCCACATCATAAAGAAGTAAGGCAGAGGATACCTCTCCTTTATATACATGAGATGGCGAGTCCAACGGTGCTCCATAATCCTGATACCATATTCCGGTGCCGTTTGAATGAATGCACGGCATGGTACCTTCTCCATAGGCACCGATTTCAATTTTGTCAGACCTGGTTCCCCTGCCCTTTATATGCAGGTACTGGTTTTCAAAAACAGATCCTCTCTCCAGCAAAACACGATCACCTGGATTTAATTCCAGATTATTAATCCTGTCCAGGGATCCAAATGCTGTTTCCGGTGCTTCACCATTGTTGCAGTCATCTCCATTAATGCTGCTTACGTAATATGTTTTGAATTTCCTGCTCATATTCCTTCTCCCGTATCCGTTTTTTTATTACTGTAGCTACTTCATCATAAGAAAAGCTGTCACCCTGATATCGGGTAAACAGTTCCCGATGCCCGTTCCAAAATGAAACCATATCTTTAGAAGTAATCGTTGAATAATTATAACTTCTTTTAATCAAAGGTTTCTCTGAAACAAAATCCAGTCGGAATCTTGTCAGCTCATACTGTATATATGCAGGCACTGAAAAATTGCTCAGACCATATACAGTAATTCCTTGTTCAAGAAGTTCTTTTCTTTTTTCGTTTTCCAATATGCGTCTGCGTTCTGCTGCTTCCAGACTGCCATCAGCGATCTGCCCCAGTTGTACGGCAAATTCAAGGCATGCCTGCACATATTTCATTTCTTCCTCATTCATAAAGCCATATTTATTTGTCATTATTCTGTAATCTCCCATTATCTGCCTGTTGAAGAGTCTGATTCTGCGAATCTCAGCTTTCTGTAATATTTATAAGAAAATGCTGACTTGACAATATCAATGTTCTTCTTAAGCTTTCATAAAATAAAAATCCCTGACATCCGTTATAAGCCGAGTGCCAGGGATTTTAATGATCAGCCTTTAACTGCTCCGACCATAATACCTTTAGAGAAATATTTCTGCATAAATGGATATAATGCAAAAATTGGTAAGGAAGCCAGGACAGTTATTGTCATACGAATTCCTTTTGGAGAAATAGCCGCCATTGCCTGCGTCATATCAGCTCCACTTGATGCAGTCTTTAACTGTTCTGCCAGCCTTTGTGCCTCATTGAGGTAATTATACAATAAGTACTGTAATGTTGTCAGTGATTCATTGGCACGGGTATAAATATGATTATCAAACCATGAGTTCCACTGTCCTACAGCGACAAAGACTACAACCGTTGCAATAATTGGTTTGCACAGCGGAAGTATAATTTTGAAAAAGCAGGTTATATATCCGGCTCCATCCAGGGAAGCAGATTCTTCCAGTGCCGGCGGAAGCTGTTCTATGTATGTTTTGATCAGTATCATATTGTAAGCGGAAATCATTGTAGGCAGAATATATACCCAGAAATTGTTTAACAATCCATATGATTTCATAACAATATAAGTCGCGATCATACCACCACTGATATACATGGTAAATACAACAAATCGATATAATATCTTTCTTGCCGGCATTTTATCTTTTGTAAAAAGATAGGCAAGGAATGAACAGCAGAATACGGATAATCCTGTTCCTACCACTGTTCTCAGCACGGACATCCCTAATGCCGGGAAGAAACCTTTTAACGTAAGAATTTCTTTATAGTTACTGAGTGTAAATCCGGCCGGATGTATTACCGGAGGATTTACAGATGCCGCTGTTGTATCACTGAAAGAATAGCATAATACATACCAGAAAGGATAAATACAGATCAACGCAAGCAGTATCATCAGTAAAGTATCAAACACAAGAAATGCTTTTCTTGATGGAGAACTTTTAATTTTCATTTCGCCCATAATTTTCTCTCCTTTAGATAACTGCTCTACCTCTGATTTTTTTTGCAACCAGATTTGCCACCACAACTAAGGTGATACTTACAAGTGATTTCACAACACTGATGGCCACGCCATAAGAATAGTCCATATTCTGAAGACCTATTCTATAAGTATAAAGATCCAGAACTTCAATGTTTGTCGCTGTCAGTGAATTCTTAAACAGAAGATACTGCTCATATCCTGTATTTAAGAAGTTACCAATATTCAGGATAAACAATACAACAAAGGTTTCCATCATTGCAGGCAGTGTTACATGAAGAGCACACTGGAAATATCCTGCCCCGTCCACTCTCGCTGCCTCATACTGTTCCTGATCGATTCCTGAAATAGCTGCCATATAGATGATCGAGTTCCACCCCAGGGTCTTCCATTGCAACAGGAAAGACTGGAACCAGTATACTGCTTCATTTGAGCCCAGCAGGGAATTGGAGGCATCTCCAAGTCCCATTGCTGTTGCCAAACCTGTTACAATTCCATCAGAGGCAAATAATGCTGTAGCAAGAGAAAAGATAATAACCCAGCTGATGAAATTTGGGAGGGTTGTAAAGGTCTGTGTAAATTTCTTGATCGGACCATTCCTGAGTTCATTAAGCAGAATAGCCATAAACATAGGTAATGGTGTTAAACAGATATTGATGATTGCAAAAATGAATGTATTTTTTAATGATCTTAATATATTGTCATCTCTGAAAATAAGTTTAAAATAATCCAATCCTACAAAGTCACAGTTAAAAATACTTACCCCTGGTACATAATCAAAAAATGAGTAAATCCATCCAAATATAGGAACATAGCTAAACAAAAAGACTATTACGATAAATGGCATTGCCATCCAAAGCAATTTGTAATCTTTTGGTGTCTTTGTCACCAATGCCTTTTTCCGGTTCATAAGCATGCTCCTTTCTCTTTATTTGCTTTCTAATTTGTCAATTGCACTCTTTGAAGTCTCCCATGCATTCTGCCACCATTCGACAGACTCTTCGACACCCGCATCCGCAAGCTGCTGTAATAATGCTTCCTTTGCAGATTTGAAAGCTTCATCTGATTCTGCCTGTACAAGACCTGGCAAAGCATTTTCAGTAATTTCAATACAGTTACTGTCTATACGAGTGATGTTCTTTGGTGTTATCTCAAGACACATACGAATAGTTGGGTTAACCTCGCTGAGATCCATACTTGTGCCATCTTCAATACGATTCTTCAGAAGATCACTTGGTAAATCAATATTAAACTGTTTGCAGAGATCCTGTTCAGCTGTGGTAAGATTTGCTTTCATGACATCCTCATCATTCCAGAGATTTACAAGTCCACCATCAGATAATACATTGTTGTAATCCCAGCCAACAAGATTGTCTGTACCACTATCACTGATACCACTTGCTTTCCATTCGTCTACACGGCTGCTGTCGGTCTTCATACTCATTGTATCATCTGTCAAATGAGGTTTTCCATCATCACCCTTTTCCCAGCGTCCTTCAATACCAGATTCTGCACTTCTGGCAAACTCACTGCTCTGAAGATAGTCAAGCACCATGACTGCTCTTTCAATATTTGGGGAATGAGAAGATACAAACATATATTTCCCTGTCCATCCGGCTCTGTTTGGTTCATTAACCCAACCCAGTTTAGATGGTAACGCAATATATTCCTTGTCTGTTCCCTTGTTATTTGTATTATATGTTCCATAGAACCAGTTTACAGTTCCACCAAGATACTGACCTTTTGTATATTTTTCTGTAAGATCCTCACCCTGGGTGATGAAATTGTCCGGATCCAATAAACCTTCTCTGTAAAGTTTGTTATAAAATTCCACACCTGACCAGAATGGAGTTTTTACATCTTCATCTTTATCATAAATGTCCACTACTAAATCATTGGTTTTTGCATCCTGAACATACAGACCATCCTCAAGGTTTACATATCCTTCTCCCAGACATCCTTTAAAGAAGTAAGTATGAAGATCAGAATCATTATAGGCACTCATTGCATAGGTTTCTAATCCGTCCTCTGTTTTTGGATAGATTTCTTTCATCGCTTTTAATGCCTCAATATAATCATCATCATTGTTAATTTCCGGGCATCCAATCTGCTTATATAAATCCCAACGAACTACATACCCTGTCGGAACTAGAGAACCATAATTTTTCTCAGCATTTTCAGAAACTACATGAGGAGTAACAAAATACTGTGTGTCTTTGTCATCACTCTTAAAATTCTGCATGATTGTATTTCTGTAATTCATATCATCTGAAAAGATATTTGGTGCAATATTTTTATAATCCAGCAAATTTACCGCATGTTTTCCTTTTAAGACACCCTCAATATTTGCATCTGCAATTTGTACAATGTCTGTGGTATTTCCACCGGACAGATCAAGGTTCAGGCTCTCCTGATCATATGGTTTTACCGTAATAGTACAGTTATATTTTTTCTCAACTTCCTTTATTACTTCAGTCGGCCAGGTTGTTGTAGAAGAATCAAACAACGATAATCCACCGATTGAAATATCTACTTTCTCTGACAAATCTACATCGTCAGCACTCTTAGCTGTAGTTTTGCTGGCCGATGCACTTTCGTCCTTACCGGAACCACATCCTCCAAGGCAAGATACAACCAGAGCAGTTGCACCTAAAACTGCTGTCATTTTTTTTAATTTCATAACCTTTTACCCTCCTAGCTGTCATTGTTATATTAGACAGTTTTACATTTTATCTCCGTCATATTGCACACCCCTGATGTCTCCATTTTCGACTTTGATAATAATTTTAACCGGCCAGTTAAATGTTATTAAGAATTCTCTCTGCCTAAGATGTTATCATTTTACCATGGAAAAAAGATTGATTAAATGTTCTTTCTTACTTGATGCTTAACGGATTTTTCGTTTTTTCACATTTTGTTCACTATTTTTGACCTTTTTTATCATTCGGCATTATGCATCATAAAATAAATCAAATTCTTCATAGTTATCGTCACATTAAATATATTTTCTCTACTTTACCTGATAATCATTTTGCATTTTGCCGTTTTGGGAAAACTGACCTCAACAATAAAACCACATTTTTCATTTGACTCAACTGTCATTTTCCCCAAATCTCCATATAACAAATTCAGTCTTTTATAAACATTGGACATCCCAATATGATCAGATGCTTTTGAAGCTGTCTGCATTTTTATGTATATTTCTTCTAATTGTGTTTTTGTAAAAAATACTCCACTATTGATCACCTTCACATCTATAAAATCATCGCATTCAATAATTACATTTATGGTACGTATTTCCCCCCGGCTGCTTCCATGTACAAAGCAATTTTCAATAAGCGGCTGCAAAATGAGTCGCGGAAACTCCAGATCATAACATTCTTTGGAACAGCTCAGATTGTATTCCATATCATGACTAAACCGTAACTGCATCATGGCTACATAATTTTCAAGAAATTCTATCTCATTTTCAATTTTCCAGGTAAGGCTGGGATTTCGAAGCATAGGAGTAATAATCTTTCCTAATGTGACCAGTGTATCTGCGACAATCTTGTTATTTGTCATCATGGCCATCCAGCGAATGGAATTAAGCGAATTTAACAAAAAATGAGGATTCATCTGATATTGAAGAGCAAGAAGCTCTTCCTCTGTCTTTTTCTTTTCCACCAATTTCAGTCTTTCAATGTAATCTTTAATACTTTGTGCTGTATAATACAATTCTTCATTTAGCTGATCAAGCTCCTCCCATCCAAGTTTTTGAGGCTTATCTATCTCAAATTCCTGGCGCCTGACATGATGCATGTTTCTCATCAACAGTTCAATTGGTCTGGTATATTTTCTGCTCCATACAATCGACACAAACACGGTAGACAGTATTGCAGCTAAGCACATAAGCACCCCAAAATTTCGGATATCTTTCGCATCCTTCATATATTCCTGCTTTGGTATCATATCGCATAATTTCCAGTCATAAATATCAAGAGCATATTCAATATTTTGCGTATCGTTTCCTGTTTCAAGTTGCTCTCCCAGCAAGTCTTCCCCCACATTCGATATTATCTGATTATTTCCATCTACTAAAACTGCTGTACTATCGTCAAAGGCTACTGATCTATATGTACTTTGAAGATTACTTTCACTAACAGCAACAATAAGATACCCATCCTTTTCCAGTTCACTGTTCTCACCTAATGCTTTGATACCTATGAGTGAAGCATTTTGAGTCATTAATCTCAGCGGACTGTCATTATTCAGATTCAATTCCCAGCTAGGGAGCCATGTTGTATAGGGGTACACATCTTTGCTTTGCCTGAGTATCTTCAGCAATTTTCCAGATATCTGAGTATTACCGGTCCTGTTTTTCCGAAACGCAGACGATACAATCCCCCATCCATCCCCACGCAAGAATCCAAGTGCAGAAAGTTCCCTGTTTACAGCCATTTCATCAATAAAACTATCTGTTATTCTTACCTTTAATTTATTACTTTCAACATCTGTTTCCGGATAATCATTTTTATAATCCCATATCAGATCATTCGTTACATATTTATCCAAACATAGTTCTGCATTTTCTAAAACATTTTTCAGGTTTTTTTCTGCCTGTTCAAATGTCATTAGTACTACCTTTTCATTACCTGTTTCTATTTTTTTTACAAAATAATGATATGTAATACAGAATAAAATACTTAATATCACAATAAAACTTCCTAATATTGAGATAAGTACCTTCTGTCTCCAGTCCATTCTTTTCACTGATTTGTTTTTCTCCATCTGGCCGGTGATTCTCCTGTCTTCTTTTTAAAGTACCGTGAGAAATATTCTAAATTTTGAAACCCATGTTTTTGAGCAATCACAACTATCTTCTCATCACTGCTCTTTAAATCCTTCATTGCTTTTTCCAACCGGATTTCATTTAGATATTCGATATAATTTTTCCCTGTCTGTTGTTTAAACAAATACGAAAAATAGCTTCCGGATAGCCCTATTATCCTTGAAATATCTTTCAGGCTAAGATTTTCCTGATAATGTTCCTCCATATAAGATATTGATTTCTGAATCAATGCTTTTCCGCTATTATCATCATAGTCTATACTAAATTGCTGTACATATGCACGATCAAACCAGTCCTTCAGACTTTCTGATTCCTTCCTATTACAATATGTGATCACAAAGCGAACCCCCAGAAAGTCCTCAATGGAACTGTTAATCCTTTTTATTCGCTCATCTATATTTCGTTCTTCATGTTCATAGAATATAATAAATTCTTTTTCTTTTAACGGAATCAGCAATTTATTTGGCAGCTGACGTCTTACAAGTTCATATATAAACTCCATTGCCAATGCATTAATCTTTGTCTGATCTTCATCTTTTAGGCTAAACAACAGCATATGCTCCATATCATCCGCTTTTTCCCATGTACAGTTTACGATTTTTCCTAATAAAAACTTTGAAATATGTATCTCTAATTTGTCAGAACTACTTCCTGTTTCCTCTGTTTTTCTTCCTATTCTGATCAGATATTCCTGCACATTCTGCAATGCATCACACACCTCATCAATACTGATGCTTGCCTTCAAAACATAAGCATTAATATTATACGGAATCAATTGTCTCAAAATTTCAAAGTCATTCATGCATGATACTACAACAATAGCGCAGTCTTTATCAATCTCCCTTACCTTTTTAACAAGTTCCAGACCATCCATCCCTTCCATACGAAGATCCGTTATCAAAACATCCGGATGAATCGACTCAAACAATTGAAATGCCTCTATTCCATTTTCAGCCAATGCAGATAATTCCATCTGATATTCACTCCATGGTATAGAGTTCTGTAATCCCAGGCGCACTAATAATTCATCTTCTGCAAATAATACTTTATACATTTCCTTCCCCTATCAAAACATTATAATTTTCAATTCTTGACTTTAAACACGAAAGGACCAGAAACAAAACTGTATCTGGTCCTTTCGTTCTTCTTTAATACACGCCAACAAATGATATTGCCGGAGCAACTCTTGCATCATCAATATTAATAATAAGATTTTTTGTTTCAATTTCCTGTAAATCTATTATTTTTTTATAACCAATGGTTGTTCCCTTATAGCATTCCTGCATAATTCCATCATTCTCATAGCTTACAGAAAAAGACTCTACTCTTTGACTAAGCGGAATAGCTTCCTTAATGACCAGATATGACATTTTTTTCGGTCTGTCCCATTTTATACTGATGGTGAGTTCTTTATTACCCTCTTCATTTACAAAATAAGAATCGTAAGCATCTATTCTTAATTCTTCTCCGTTACTTTTTTCAGTATCTGAAGCAGAGAGTATAGATATTTCCGCATCTTGTAAAAGATTATGTTCAAAAGTGTTCTCAATAAATTCGCCTAACTGTTTCAGATTTGCGGCATCTGTTTCATGGATACGACCATTTTTCATCGGAGGAAGATTTAATAATAATGTGGTATTTCCCCCTACAGATTTTAAGTAAATGTCTTTCAGGTTTTCAAATGAACGAACCTGGTCATCTTCTTCCTCATGATAGAACCAGCCTGGACGGATAGAAACATCTGTCTCTGCCGGATACCATGCAAGCTCTTTTTCATTTACAAGGCGCTCCCTGCTTCCAAGGTCTGTCTGGGTCTCGTCCAACGGTCTGTTTCGGAATTCCTCATTATCTTCCTGCTGACTTAACGCTGCTGTGATCGCCGGATCAGTCATATCCTTTGCAACAACGCTCCATTCACTCGGTCTTACTTCCCCGGCTTCGTTTCCGCACCATCTGATATCCGGGCCTGAAATGGAGATCACTGCATTTGGCTGCAGTTCACGCATCACTTTATAATATCTCTGCCAGTCGTATTTCTGGACTTTTCCATTTGGTCCCTCACCACATGCACCGTCCAGCCAGATTACAAAGATATCACCATATTCTGTCAGCAGCTCTGTCAGCTGGTTCAGATAGTAATCGTCATACTCTTTTCCTTTTCCATAGCTGCTGTTGTTTCTGTCCCAGGGTGAAAGATAAACACCAAATTTAAGTCCATACTCCCGGCATGCTTCGGCTGTTTCCCTGACAATATCCCCTTTTCCGTTTTTATACGGGGAATTTTTGATACTATGCTCTGTATATTTGGATGGCCACAGACAAAATCCATCATGATGTTTGCATGTGAGGATCAGGCCCTTCATCCCTCCCTCTGCTGCTGTTTTTGCCCACTGGCGTGCATCCAGCTCTGTCGGGTTAAAAATAGATTCCGGTTCTGTTCCGTCTCCCCATTCACTTCCTGTAAAAGTATTTACAGTGAAATGAATGAAACAGAAAAACTCCATGTTTTCATATGCGATCTGTCTTGCTGACGGTACAACCTGAATCAAACGTTTATCTTCTTCAAAACCTGTATAAAGCATAATCCTTCTCCTTTTCCACAAAATCCTATCAATATGTCTATCTATTTCAGAACATATATTATTTTATCATCATTTTAATCTCAAAGTCAAATTCTTCTGCATCCAGACGATACTGCTCTGACAATTCCGGCCCACAGCTGTTAGAACCGATTCCGTTCTGTGCATAATCCAGACATAAAACAGTACTTCCACACGGCTGAAGCTCGTAGCTGTGTTTTTTTGTTGTCAGTTCTTCCTGTGTATATGGTGATGCATTAAAGGAAAATGTCTTTTCTCCTGCTGTTGCAAAAGTAAGATCCGTTCCTTTAAGGATCAGATAATCACAGTCTGTATGGCTTCCGTTTTCCTGTGGACGCAGATAATCTTCATGCATCTCATGAATTTCCGCACAATGTTTTCCATGATAACCTGATCTCTTTTTATCAACATAGCTTTCATCTGGCCCGATTCCATAGTATTCCGCATTGTCAAATTCTTTATCAAGAAACAGCCGGATTCCGAACCTTGGGAGCATCGGGAATTCCATATCCCTCTTCACGTTCATTTTTACACGGATTGCACCGTCCGGAGTTATGATCCATTCTGCTTTCACGTTCAGGATCCTCTGTACAGTAGGTGCTGAAACGCTCATAGTTCCTGTAATATGTACCTGTCCGTTTTCAATGTTGCAGAAGGTCTCATATGCTCTTGCATAGCTCTGGTCATAATGTGCATTCATCCATTCCAGTTTGATCTTACGGTCATTGTCTGTCGGAGCTCTCCAGATGTTCAGTTCCATTGGTCGATCCAGGATTTCCTTTCCATTTACAGTCAGTCTTTCAAACAGTCCTGTCAGGCGGTTAAATACATATGTAATTTTCTGTCCGGCATGGATTGTAAAGAATTTATCATTTTCTTCCACTGTAAGAATATCATCTGTTTCAGATTCTGAAAGAAGCTCTGCTGCTTTCTGGTTTCTTCCATCTGCATTCGTTAAGAGAATCTCATCAAATCCCAGTAACGTATCCGGCTGCATAAGCGGTGTGCCATTTTTCAGATAATAGAATACTCTCAGATAACATTTTCCTTTGTCCGGAACAGAAACAGGAAGTTTGATTTTCCCTTCGCCATGAGCCGGGATACTCTCATCCAGATTTATATGAGTCACATATTTGGCATCTCCATCAACGCTCATTTCATATATTAAATAAATGTAATCTTTTAAATCTACATAGTTCATATAATTATGAAGTACAGCATCACCTGTTTCCTGGTTATAATGAAGTACTCTTGCAGGTCTGTATATGTTCTTATATTCTTTCAGCCCGACATGTGGCTTTCTGTCCGGATATACCAGTCCGTCCATGCAGAAGTTTCCATCATGGATTTCTTCCCCGTGATCGCCGCCATAATAGTAAATTGCTTTTCCATTTTCGGCTTTTCCCTTATAAATCGCATGGTCGCACCACTCCCAGACAAATCCGCCGCAAAGTGCATCATATTTCTGGATAAACTGGAAATAGTCCTCCAGATCTCCAGGGCCATTTCCCATAGCATGGCAGTACTCCACCAAAAGGAGCGGTTTTTCCGGATTCTTTTCCATATATTCTTCAATTTCTGAAAATGCCGGGTACATTCTTCCGACTACATCAATATTGGAATAATCATATTCCCTGTCAGAGCTCTGATAAAAAGCACTTTCATATGTAGTGAGTCTGGTAGGGTCAAATTCTTTTGTCCACTTTAAGGCTTCTTCAAAAGTACATCCGTATCCGCATTCATTTCCCATGGACCACATCACAATACATGGACGGTTCTTCTCACGGTATACACAGAGCTTTGTACGATCCATGGTAGCCGGGATAAAATCCGGATTATTGGAGATGCGTTTATTCCAATGTTCTACTACATTATCCCATTCCTGGTTCTTCAGATACTGGCTCTGGGTACCATGGCTTTCGTTATCCGCCTCTGCGATCACAAAAAGTCCATATTCATCACACAGCTGATAGAAATACGGTGCATTCGGATAATGGCTGCTTCGTACTGCGTTAAAATTATTAGCTTTCATCATCTTCAGGTCAAGGTCTGCCTGTTCAATACTGATCACAGCTCCTGTCACCGGATCGGAATCATGACGGTTGACACCATTGAACTTCACTTTTACCCCGTTGATATAGATTACGCTTCCATCACGTTTTACTTCACGAAGACCAATCCTGTCGGTGATTACTTCTCCTTCAGTCTCAAATACTACCTGATAAAGATATGGCGTTTCCGGATTCCAGAGCTTCGGTTCCATGATTGTAAACACTGCTTTATGGGAGTATTCCCCTTCAGCTGTTTCTTTAAATCCACCCGCTGCCACTGTGTTGCCATCCATATCCTGGATCCGGATGTTTACAGTTTCTGCTGCATTGCCGAGAAATTTTGCACAGATCTCCACCTCTGCTGCACTTCCCAGTAGTTTCGTAGTAGTGAAGTAATCATACAGAACTGCTTCCGGTCTCTTTAACAGATATACATCACGGAAAATACCGGTCATTCGGAATTTATCCTGGTCTTCCAGATAAGTGCCATCACACCATTTCAGAACCAGCACTGCCAGTGTATTCTTTCCATTACGGATGAAATCTGTCACATCGAATTCACTGGTACAGTGTGAAACCTGGCTGTATCCTACATAGCATCCGTTTAACCATACATAAAAGCAGGAATCCACACCTTCAAAATTCAGATATGCTTTTGGTGCATGTTCATCTTTTTCATACTCAAACTCATGGACATATGCCCCGCATGGGTTGTCCTGTGGAACGTATGGCGGATCAAGGGGAATCGGATAACGTACATTGGTATACTGATGCTCATCATAGCCGAAATTCTGCCAGATCCCCGGTACAGGTATCTCCCCGAACCCATTTGTATCATAGTTTTCTTCATAAAATTTTTCCTGCAGGTCATAAATACTCTCATAGAAACGGAATTTCCAGTTACCATTCAGAAATTCTATTCTGTCCGATTTTTCCCTGTCATGTACAAGAGCTCCCATACAGGCGGAAGCCGGTACATAGTAAGAACGGTATGGCATGGTGTTCTCATGCAGCATGTTAAGATTTTCATAATGCTTAGGTACGATCATATGATATCCTCCCAATACGTTTAATGTTTTGTTTTTGCTGTGCTATCATTATACTTTTTTCTTTTAAAAAAATACATAAACAACATTCGACAAAACATGCACAAAATGTTATACTTTTACAAATGAAATTCGTGTTATCCGCTTGATTTTTGCGGAAATGTAAAAATGCACAAATATCATTTATTTAATTTGTATAATATGACAGGAGGGATTCGCTTGTATACACTATCGGCATACTACCACAAATCGAAAATTGATTTTATGGACAAAAAACATCCTCTTTTTATTGGAAGCTGCGGCACTTATCATCTATATACCATAGAGAAACTTCCTACTCACCGTCCAAAAGGCCGGCTTGACTATCAGCTTTTATATATCGCATCCGGACGGGCACATTTCTATTTTGATGGAAAACCGACTGTTGTAGAAGCCGGAAATATGGTTCTCTACCGTCCGAAAGAGGAACAACGCTATTACTATTACGGGGCAGATCAGACAGAAGTTTACTGGGTTCACTTTACCGGGAATAATGTAAAGAACATTTTGAGAAAATACGGCATCTCAGACAATACCCGTATTATATATACCGGAATTTCTATTGAATATAAAAATCTTTTCATGTCCATGATTGAAGAACTTAATTTACAGAGAATTTCTTATGAAGAAATGCTTGTGAATTATTTCATGATCCTCCTGATCCATCTTCACAGGCTGACATTGCAAAAACCGCGGAAAAAGAACTTGCAGAATATGAATGAAATGGAACAGGCTGCACAGTATTTTCGCATGCACTATAACAAGCCCATCAGCATTGAGAACTACGCTGCATCCCATAATATGAGCATCAGCTGGTTCATACAAAACTTTCGTCAATATGCCAATACCACACCAGCTCAGTATATCCAGTCATTAAGAGTTACCAATGCAAAAATGCTTCTGGAAACAACTGATTATAATATTACGGAAATATCCAATCTGGTAGGGTACGAAAATCCATTGTATTTCAGTAGATTTTTCCGGAAACAGTGCGGCATGTCACCTTCGCAGTTCCGCAAACAGCTGGTACTGAATACAGAACACTTTCAGTAAAACGGCGTCTTCTCTATCAGCTTTATCACCTGTAGTTTTTAACTGTCATAATTGAAGCATGGTCGCTACTGCCAGTGGAACTCTAAATGTATTTATTTTTTTTAGTAAAAAAGAATCCTGAAAATCCCAGGATTCTTTTTCTACTTCAGTTCTTTTTAAATAATATATCTGAAGCAGTTTCTATTCTTTGTAGACTTTTACACCGAAGGACTCATGAATGATAGTACGAGCCTCTTCGATTGTTTTAAACTCTTCTGCTTTCAGCATCTGTGCTGTGATATTTCCGATTGCAGTTGCCTCTCCTGGACCTGCATGGATTTCTTTCTTTGTTGCCTTTGCAGTCAGCTCATTGAGATATCCTGCGTTGGAACCGCCGCCCACGATATGAATACGGCTGTAAGTCCTGCCTGTCATCTCTTCCAGCTCTTTTGCTGTCTTTGCATAGCATTCCGCAAGACTTGTGTAGATAACTGTTGCAATCTCTCCCAGAGTTTCCGGAACCTTCTGTCCTGTTCTGCGGCAGTAATCCTTAACTTCCTCTGTCATATTGTCAGGAGAAAGGAAACACTCATCATTCGCATCTACTCTTGACGGAAAATCCTTTGCTTCCTCTGCCATTGCGCAGATTTCTGCAAAGCTGTATGCATCATTCACTTCATGACGTACAGACTGGATCATCCAGAGTCCCATAATATTCTTCAGATAACGGAAACGGCCTGCATAACCGCCTTCATTTGTGAAGTTCATCTCACAGCTCTTCTCAGAGCAGTCAGCTTCTTTTCTCTCAATTCCCATCAGTGACCATGTTCCGGAGCTGATGTAGATAAAGTCATCATCATTTGCAGGAACTGCCAGTACAGCGGATCCTGTATCATGTGTTGCAGGTGCAACTACTTCCAGATCAAATTCCACTTCTTCCCTGATCTTATCTGACAGATATCCGATGCCTGTTCCGGGCATGATCAGCTTCTGGAACATCTTTCTCGGATAACCAAGCATATCGATCAGTTCATAATCCCAGTCCTTAGTGATCGGGCTCACAAGCTGTCCTGTCGTAGCTTCTGTGTACTCACAGGCTTTCTGTCCTGTAAGAAGGAAATGGAAGTAATCCGGCACATGAAGAAGTGTCTCTGCCTGCTCCAGATATTCCGGATATTTCTTTTTCACTGCCATCAGCTGATAGATGGTATTATAATCAGCTTTCTGGATACCTGTTCTTGCATAAAGATCTTTCAGGGAAATAGCCTTATAAACTTCTTCGTCCATTCCCTCTGTACGGTGATCACGATATCCTACTGTATTTCCAAGAACTTTGTCATCTTTGTCAAGCAGTACGAAATCAACGCCCCATGTATCTACACCCATACTTACCGGAATCTTGCCGATCTCTTTACATTTCTTCAGACCATTTACAACCTCTTTAAAAAGGCGGTCAAATTCCCAACAGAGTTCTCCGTCTTTCTTTACCATTCCATTTTCGAAACGATAAATTTCTTCCAGAACCATTTTTCCGTTTTCCATATGTCCAAGGATATGACGTCCGCTGGATGCTCCGATATCTACCGCTAAATAATATGCTGCCATTTCAACCCCCCTCAATATATGAATTCATACGCACTTTATATCTTAGGATTTCATTTTATCCTGATTTACTTTTAAATGTAAGAACCTTGTTTATCTGAAAAAGTGGACTCATTTTTCAATTGAAAATGCCAGTTTTTAGTTAATATACTCCCACGAAAGACATTACAGGCGCTACTCTGGAGTCTTCGATCACGATTGCCAGGAAATCTGTCTGGATTCCTTTGAGATCAATGATCTTTTTATATCCAATGGTAGTTCCATTATAACATTCTTTCATAGATCCATTTTCTTCATAGCAGACTTTAAACTTCTCTACTCTCTGACTGAATGGAATGGCCTCTTTCAGCACCAGATAATTAAGTTTCTTTTTCTCAATCCAGTTAAGCTTGATCATAAGTTTATTTGTTCCTGCTTCATTCATAAAATAAGTCTCGTAATCATCAGTTCTTAATACTGTAGGTTCTTTCTCCCGACAGTCAAGTGGTGGAATCGTTGTAATACCTGCTTCATCAACCAGATTGTATTTAAATGTATTCTCAATAAACTCGCCTAACTGTTTCAGATTTGCAACATCTGTTTCATGGATACGACCATTTTTCATCGGAGGAAGATTTAATAATAATGTGGTATTTCCCCCTACAGATTTTAAGTAAATGTCTTTCAGGTTTTCAAATGAACGAACCTGGTCATCTTCTTCCTCATGATAGAACCAGCCTGGACGGATAGAAACATCTGTCTCTGCCGGATACCATGCAAGCTCTTTTTCATTTACAAGGCGCTCCCTGCTTCCAAGGTCTGTCTGGGTCTCGTCCAACGGTCTGTTTCGGAATTCCTCATTATCTTCCTGCTGACTTAACGCTGCTGTGATCGCCGGATCAGTCATATCCTTTGCAACAACGCTCCATTCACTCGGTCTTACTTCCCCGGCTTCGTTTCCGCACCATCTGATATCCGGGCCTGAAATGGAGATCACTGCATTTGGCTGCAGTTCACGCATCACTTTATAATATCTCTGCCAGTCGTATTTCTGGACTTTTCCATTTGGTCCCTCACCACATGCACCGTCCAGCCAGATTACAAAGATATCACCATATTCTGTCAGCAGCTCTGTCAGCTGGTTTAGATAGTAATCGTCATACTCTTTTCCTTTTCCGTAGCTGCTGTTGTTTCTGTCCCAGGGTGAAAGATAAACACCGAATTTAAGGCCAAACTCCCGGCATGCTTCAGCTGTTTCCCTGACAATATCCCCTTTTCCATTTTTATACGGTGAGTTTTTTATACTGTGCTCGGTGTATTTGGATGGCCACAGGCAAAATCCATCATGATGTTTACATGTAAGGATCAGGCCCTTCATCCCACCCTCTGCTGCTGTTTTCGCCCACTGGCGTGCATCCAGCTCTGTCGGGTTAAAAATAGATTCCGGTTCTGTTCCGTCTCCCCATTCACTTCCTGTAAAAGTATTTACAGTAAAATGAATGAAACAGAAAAACTCCATGTTTTCATATGCAATCTGTCTTGCCGACGGTACCACTTTAACTAATCTTTTGTCTTCTTTCAATCCATTATAGTTCATAACTGATTCCCCTTTTTGTTCTTAATCATCCCCATCTGCAAAAGAAAGGAAAATATTTTTCATTTTTTCGACTTAACCATTCAATCTTTTAGCTCTCAGTTCTTTATTTGCTTTTTCCACATTCATCTTGGTCATAATAAAGGTGATTACCAGGGCAAGGATTACAGGAAGCCACAGATACATGAAATGTAACATACTCAGACAGGATGCGGACTGAGTAGCAACTTCTCCATTGAATCCACTCGCAGCCAGAAGCCATCCTGTCAGCGCAGTACCGATTCCACCGCCAAGTTTGGTTCCAAAAGATGTACAGGAATACATGGTTCCATCAATTCTTTTGCCTTTTGTAAGGTAAGTATATTCAGAACAGTTTGCCACAACTGCTCCCATATCACCCTGCCATGGTCCCTGTCCGAATGAAGATACGGCAGTAAAGAGAATCATAAGAGGTACACTATGCATATAAGCCACAACAACAACAAGTGCTCTTCCGACAGTTGCAATCGCATAACCTACGATATTCAGTTTGTAAAGACCTTTCCATTTAGCTACCAGTGTAGGTGTTATGATCAGGGCAATGATCAGCGGAATATTGATTGCCCAGGAGAATACAGCATAAAGATCTTCATTAAGAAGGACATATGTCATATAGTAAATACCCATGTTCAGCATGGCAGAATATGTCTGCTGTACAATATATGTTACGGAGATCATAATGTAATATTTGTTAGAAAACAGAAGTTTCGCTGCCTCTACAAGACCATATTTCTCTATCTCATCATCAACAACTCCATCGCCATTCAGTTCCTCTTCCGGAAGCTCTTTTACAGAGAAAACAGAAATTGTATTTACAATGACACCTACAATCGCAAACACGATGGCAACCACTTTCCAGGCATGTGCCCCGCCTCCAAGGATCTGTACAAACTTAACTGTTACTGACTGAATAATAAGGACAGTTGAAAAAGCAAAGATAAATCTCCAGGATCCCATCTCAACTCGTTCCTTGCTGTTCTTGGTTACTAATGCTACAAGTGCCGCATAAGCAATATTGTTTGCAGTAAAGAATACTGCATTTAAAAGGGTGTAGGCAATAAAGAACCATGCATACTGTGCAAATTTCCCCATATTGGTCGGAATAGCAAAGTTTGCCACCAGGGTTACCGCACAGCCAATGTATGCGTAAAGCATCCAGGGTCTTGCTTTTCCAAGTCGGCTCTTTGTTTTATCGATCATAGCTCCAAAAAAGATATCCGTTACACCGTCAAACAGTTTGGATACTGCAATAAGTGTTCCGACAATACCTGCATTCAGACCAACTATATTGGTCAGATAGATCATGATAAAGGATGACAGAAATGAATATACTACATTTCCAGCCATGTCACCTGAACCATATCCTACTTTGTTATACCATTTCAAGTACTTCTTTTCTTCCATTTTTCCCTTCGCTTTCTCCTGGTTTCTCCAGGTTGTTTTCATGCGTTTACACCAGTGAAATATCTGATAGTCTTCTGCTTCTGTCTCTTCCTCTTGTTTTCACATCTGCTATTTCCTACGCACCTCTTGTTCGATGAAAATTATATCCTTTTCTCTGTTAAATTCATATAAACAAATTTAGGCAAAACATGCACAAAATTATTTAATTTATAAAATTCCTGTAAAGTCTCAGGTCTGTTTTCTAAGCCAATGTTATAATTGCATAATTTTTATGTGTGATTTTTGTATATTATTACAACTGTTCTTTTGGATATCTTTTTTCTTATATTTTCCGGATTTCTGTATAGGGATAAAAAAACTATCCTGAACAAAATACAAAGCATAAAAACCTTGTACTTGTTCAGGATAGTTTTATTCAATCTGACTGGAAGAATTGCCTCTCACAATTCCTCCATTTCCTGTGTCTGTAGGATGTATTTCTCTTTATAAAGGGAACGATACTCTCTGGGTGTCATCCTGTACCGTTCCCGAAATACCCTGTTAAATGTCCTCTGGCTGTCGAATCCTGCATCCAGCCATATATCAGTGATGCTTTTATCTGTACACTCCAGATGTACACAGACATAATTGAGCCTCTGCTCATTAAGATACTGGTTAAAATTCCTGTGGAAAGTTCCTGAGAATACCCGTGAAAGTGTAAATTTGCTAATCCCCAGATCTTTTGCCATAGATTCCAGCGAAACCTGTTCCTTAAAATGTTTCGCAATATAAGATACTGTCTGATAGATAATATCACTGCTCTCCACACTGCTCTTTTCCGTCAGTCTGTAACAGGGGATGCTCCTTGCAAGCAAAATCTGCACATATGCCTGTTCAACAACAGGATTCTTATCTTTTCTTTTTTTATTATCATAAAGACATTTTACTGCATTCCGGATATCCGGGTGTAAATTCTTCGATGTGATTACCGGATTATCAGGGCATGATTTTTGAAGAGTATCTGCAAACTGTCCTGTCAGCGTCATCCCTGCCCACAGATACCAGCCTCTGTTTATCCCTGATGAAAACACCTGATAATGGTGGATCACATCCGGAAAAATCACCGCAAAGTCCCCCTTATCCATATGATACAGTTCCTGCCCCATCCCAAGCTCCAGGGTTCCTTCTGTAATATATATAAATTCTATGGAGTTATGAAGGTGCGGGGAAGCATGTCTGGACGTTTTACTTCTAAAATGAAGGTTTTCTTTCTTCTCCTCATATACAGGAAACATTTACCTAATCTCCTTTTTGCAAGATTTGTCTGTTTTTTCTTTCTATTTGGCAGGAAATCCCGGCCAACCTGCCTTATAATACAGCTATAAGATAAAGAAAGGAGAAACAGACAATGAAAAGATTTAAAGCTTATATCGAATATGTAATGAACTTTTATGCCAACTATTACAGATTTTACCGGTAAGCGCAAAATATGGCTTCCGGATATAACCCGGAACCTGTATTTGCAGTTTATGTAGATCTTGTAATCAATAATTTCAGTATACGCTAGAATCCGTTTCCTGTACATGAACAGGATGCGTTAATATATAAACAAAATTTTACAGTTGGCAGACTTAGCCAAAAAGAACCGATATCATATCATGCAAAGACTGTATCGGTTCTTTTTGTATTTTCTCATTATCTAATTATGGGAGGATTTTTCTGTATCACCGAAAAAAACTTTATTCCCGCACTTCAAGCCACTGGTCAATGTTCCCAAAATGCACCGCCTGCAGGTTATCTACATCAACCAATTGCGGGAAGCTGTTTCTGATGATCAGGACACCGTTTTCCTTATCCTGTTTTTCTCCACCGCCAGCGATGCCTCCCATGGTCCTATCAAGTGTTAAAACCGTTCCATCTTTATAACGCACCTGGTCAATACTAGTTCTGGCATAAAGATCCATGCCATAGTCCGTACCTGCGTACTCAAATTTGTTTTTTTCATCTTCATACACCTTCATAGCTTCATCATAATCAAGATATAATGACCATAAAAGGGGGGTTACTTCCATTTTCTTCACTGTGATTTCATAACCTCCAAAATCACATTTTCGGTTCACTTCCAGGATTGTCGGAGGCTTTACTGCACCCAGGGTCCATTTAAAATCCCATGTTCCATCTGTAATAACAGTCGTATCATAATCTCCTTCCTCCGTAAGATTCTTTAATGTGATTTCTACTGTTTTATTACTCAGATCATAATCACTGTCATAAGATATACAGGCGTTAAAATGTTTAAGATGTGCAGAATTTTGATCTGTTTCAAGCAATACATCCTGTCCTACCCCAGTATTGAAACTTCCAAATCTGTTATCGTCCACTGCATATACTTCTTTTCCATCAATCTTAAAATGTGTCATCTCCTCAAAAGAAGTATGATCAGTCATAGAAATACTGTCATCTGTTTTCACTTCAAAAAAAGCATACAGGAATCCCTGATCCTGAATAGAATCTGTCAGGGTAACCGTCACACCATTTTGTGTTACAGACTGGTCTATATTCTGAATATAAGTTGATTCCTGCAGTGTCTCCTGCTGTTCTTCCGATGGATCCAGTCTTTTCACCAGGTAATCATTCCATTTAAAGAACTCTTTTGCAGCCACAGTAACAGCCATACCAGTACAGATTACTGCTGCTGCAATCAATAATCGTCCACTGATTTTTTTTCTTTTGTATTTTTTATCAACTGAATCCGCCTGTTCAATCTGTTTTAGTGTATCTTCAAATTTATTATGAAAATCCTGTGGTACTTCCGGTGCGATATTATTCCATTTCTTCTCTAACATGACATTTTCCCCTTTCCTGTTATTCTCTTTAATTGCTTGCTGTTTTTCCCAGTTGCCGGTCTTTTCTCCTCTTCGGATAACTGCACCTTCAAAAACTCTCTTGCACGTGAAAGTCTGCTTTTGATCGTTCCTTCCGGAATATCCAGAGCCTCACTGATCTCTTTCAATGAAAATCCTTCTAAATAATACAATGTGACCAAAACCCTCAGATCCTCCGGAAGTTCCATAATCGCCATATACAAATGACTGTATCTGTTCTCCTCAGTCGTTTTCATATTGTCCATATATTCTTCATATGGAATAACATTTTTTCTTTTCCGAAGAATCCCTTTGCATTCATTGATCAATATCCTTGTGATCCATGTTCGGAAATATTTTTCTTTCTTTAAAGTGGGAAGTTTTTCATATGCCTTAAGAATTGTTTCCTGCATAGCATCCTCACAATCAGAGTCATTCTTCAGAATGGACTTTGATATATGATATAGCATGGCTTCTGCATCCCGAACCTCCTTAATAAATACATCTTTTGTCATAACTTTGTCTTCTCCTTTTGTCCAGCCGGATTACTACACGTGTTTACTTTTTACTTTTACACTAATTAGATGCATAGGGAAGAGGATTGGTTCTCATAAAATTATCTCAGGATTTTGTAACTCAAAAATACAATTTGCACATATACAATGATACAATAAAAATGTAAAAATTATAGCAATTCCTACACGAAAGGGGTCATGTTTTATGAGAAAAAGAAACAATTTTATTTCTGTGTTTACTATGTTTCTGGCAATTGGTTTTGTAATTATTTTTTCCAGACCCGTAAAAGCAGCGGCAAATGGGGTCCAATTAAAAGCAAATCGGACATACACAGCATATGATGTTACCGGTGATGGAATGAAAGATAAAATCAGAATCAGAGCAGCCAATCAAACCGACGATGAAGCATATACGTCACTTACTGTATCGGTTAATGGAAAAACAGCTTGCAGATTAAAAAATACACGTTTTTATAATGTTATAGCAAATATTTATACATTGAAAAACGGACAGCCGTTTTTATATCTCTATGCACCAGCCGATAATGGTGACGGACCTGTATGTGCATTATTAAAATACACAAACGGAAAGTTCAGAAAGGCCCTTGATTTCACTGAAATTATGGCAGGATACGGAAACCATCGCATAGGCGAAGTTACCAACTTAAATGGAAATAAGATTGTAATTACAGAGAGCATCGTTTCTTATTCTCTTGGTATCAATGCAATTAATTTCACCTACAAATATGTCAATGGAAAATTTGTTCCGACAAGCAGATATGGATCCTATAAAGAAATATATTCCACAGACGGAAGCAGCCGATATTTCACAGTAAACAGTGATCTTCCGGCATATGCCAGACCAGGCGCTACTGCGGTAAACACGACACTGAAAGCCGGATCATTAACGAAAATCATTAAATGTGCACTCATAAGCGGAAAGATGTATATTCAGTTAGAATGCGATGGAGAAATCTACTGGATTAAAGCGCTGGAAAATCCACCGATTTCTGATAACGAAAAACAATTTATGGAAGTTAGATATGCAGGATGATATCATGTTTGGGTAGTGTAAAATAGTTTGTGTTTTTGGTAAAAAATAACTCCTTTTTGGTAAGAATTCAGATATGACAATTCTTATCGAAAAGGAGTATTTTTTATGGCACTCATATACAGCAAACGGATCAATGTCAATGTAACCGGACTCATCTCTGTTGCCAGAAAGATTCCATGCAAGAGTACCTGTTCATGAAAGTTATCCAAGAGGGTATCACCTGTACTACTGTTTGAAAATATTCGTTCATATTGTTAATTTCATGCTAATAATTTCTCCATCATCTTGTCCACATCTGTATATGCTTTTCCAAGAGAAGGATTTTTCTTCATTTGCTGCACTTCATTAATTGCTGATATTGTTTCACTGTTTGGTATTTCTCTGGTAATCTCAAATGGTATTCCCTGTTCTCTGATTGCCTGTTTTACAAAAATTGTGAATGCAGTTGTCAGATTGGTTTTCATTGTCATCTGCATCCGAGTCAACCGCTTCTGTTGGTTGGTCTTCCACTATATTTTCTTCATTTTCCGGAAGCTGCACAACATCAATAATTGCTTCAATAGTTTCTACCGGTGAATCACTCTAGGGATATCCAGACATATCTCCGCCTGCTGACGCAAGCAATTCTTCATCATGTGATCCAAGTAATTCCTGATAAGCATCATATACACTGGACAATTTTTGTGAAAAAACCACCTGCATTGAGTTCATATATGTTCTTGCTGCTCCCGGCTGAATATCTGTATTTATTTCATCCAATATATTTGCTAATCCTATTTCTGCACTTTCTTTATTTGAGATTACAGATTCAGATTCAATGTTTTCATTACTCCTGTGCTCTGCCTTTCACAAGCACATAAAATTCCTGCCATAGCTAACACTGCAATTAATAAAAACGCTCTTTTTTTCATCTTATTTCTTTTGATTTTTATAACCGAATTTGCATATTATTTTGTCAGATCTTTAATTCCATTTCTTGATGCCCCTATCCAATCAAACCAAAAGACGCAGGCAAAAAACATTTCGTTTCTGCTCTGCGTCTTAAGCGTCTGGCTCTCATATTTTTTATTCTGTAATTTTCATTTCTTCTACAATTTTGTTCAGCATATGTTCAAACTGACATTTTACTTTCGCTTTATCTGCTGCCCCATCATATACACTATAATAGAAAAACATATTTGCATAAAATTTAACTGCTTTCTCTTCTGGATTTTTTATTTCCATATTTTTGAACAGATCCTTCACGTATTCTGCCGGTCCAGATACCAGATATTGCTGATACAACTTCTGCATTTCTTCATTTCTAAATTGTTCAAGCGTAAGCATTTTCCGAAATGATGATGCAAAATCATCCTCTGTCCAGTATTCAAACATAGACTTACTGTATTTCACAAAATCATCCAGTGATGCTGTCTCATACTTTTCAGGCATTTTCTCTTTATCCTCTTCCGGCATATCATATTCTGCTGCCTGTTCGCCATCCTGCTGCTCCATACGCTGCACAATACAGTCAAAAATATCTCTTTTGCTTTTATAATGGCGGTACAATGCACCTTTTGTCATATCAAGCTCTCCTGCTATCTGGCTGACTGAGACAGCCTCGTAACCATCTCTTGCGAATAGATGCAGTGCCACAATTAATATTTCCTCTTTCCTGTTACCCATGCACATTTCCTCCAAGGCAAATAAACGACCGTTTACATTTATATAATAGTAAACGGTCGTTTATTTGTCAAGACTTTTCTTTTTGCTTATATTATCTCTTTTTATAAATCAACAGCTCTGGATTTTCACCATCCTTCTCATATGTACATACCAGAATAAAATCCATACTTGCCAGAATACCGAAACAGCTGTCTCCTCCAAATTCAGGCTCTAGTTGATTCCCCAGATAAGTTTTCTGATCATCAAGGAATTTCACTTTTTGTCCGTTAGGCAGAGTATATTTCAGATTGACATATTTTCCCACAAGTGCATTTAGTTTGTTTACCCTTGGAAGTCCGTCTATATGCAGATCATTTATTTCGTTTATCAATTTTTTCTTAAACTCTTCAAACTGCCCATCGTCACTAAGTTCATCATACCTTTTCCAGTAATCCAATTTGGGAAGCATTTCTTTCAAATAAGATTGTGCCTGTTCTTCGGTAAAGTTTTCATTTACCATATTCTTTACACACACATCAATCAGTTCATCCATATCATTATATGTGTACGTTCCATCTGCATAGCACCATTTACAATATTCCTCGTTTAATGTACCATCTTTATCACGTCCCAAGATAGAATCATCATCAATTGGCATTCCACAGCACTGACAAATCAGCTTTCTTGGTTCTCCCAAAAGCGTATTAATTGAAACATCAAATTCTTTTGATAAAAGCCTAAGTGTATCAGTATTTGGGACTGTGTCTCCATTTTCCCAACGTGATACTGCCTGTCTTGTCACCATAACTTTATTTGCCAGCTCGTCCTGTGACATTCCTCTTTCTGTTCTAAGTTTAAGAATTATCTTTTTTGTTTCCATAGTCGTCACCTCCGTTATCTTTATCATATCGATAAATCTGCAGTCTGAAAAGCAACCTGCTGTTGCCATAATCTATCTATTCGTATCAGTTCATGTATTCCCACCATCAAATATAAATATTAGATTGTATTGCAAGATCTGTGTGGCAACACCCTGCGTAAAGTAGAGTGGTCTTATTCCTTTCCGTTTAATATCTCCACCAGTCTTTTTTCTTTGATAATAGCAATCCCCTGACTTTCATCGCCCAATATGATCAGATTATCACCTGGCTGAATATCAAATATTTTTCTTGCTTTTGCCGGTATCACAATCTGACCTTTCTCTCCCACTTTCGTGATTCCAAAAACATGCTTTCCCTTTGGTGGAACACCCAGACCAAGATTATTGCTGTTTTCTCTGTCATAATTTACCAGTTCATCCAGACTTACATCCAATACTTCTGCCAGAAGCTTACACCTCTCAATATCAGGTAAGGATTCTCCTGTTTCGTATTTTGAAAGTGTCTGTCTGCTTACACCAATCTTTTCAGCCAGTTCATCCTGTGAAAAGCCATGCATTTTACGTACGGATACAAGGTTATCTTTAAACATGTTTTCTCTCCTTTTTCAGACCTAATACACACCAGCGGATAATCGGTATTCTACTGATGATTTCATATAAAAGCAATGCACCTGCAAATGCACTGATTCCCACGACTATATATACAATTCCTGCCGGAAGTTCTGAAGCAAAACATCTCAGGTAATAAGCTACACAAGCTAATGGAAGATAATGAAAAACATAAATTCCCCAGGATTTTTTTGACATCCATCTTGATACTTTGTTTTCCGAGTTCCCATATTTTTTCATAAATGCCAAAATTGCAAGAATTGAAAACCAACAATAAATACAGGCAGACAGGTTATTAAGCACAGGCTCTACCGCATAATTTTCACCAAAATAATATATCGTGTAGAATATTCCTGTTGTACCAGTTGCAATCAGAAAAATCACCCACCATTTACTTAAGCGCTCAACAACCTCATCATGTGAAAAAATAAAATAACCTGTAAAAAAACAAAACCCGTAAATTCCAAACCGGTACACAGTTACTACCGGAGTATTAAGAACTTGTGAGAATCCATATACAAAGACAGTTAACAAAGCCAGCAGCCATACTGGTGTTTTTTCTCCTTTTTTCCAGATACGATCCCTTTCGATTTTTCTCACTAGTAGCAGAAGCATTGAAAAAATCCATAACACTTGTATATACCAAAGAACACCAATTCCTGATATAGCCATGATCACATACCGAACTATTCCTGGAACTGATTCAAAACTTTCAAAAGCACCGCTGATTTTCATATTATAATATCCCAGTATCCATTGAAATACAAAAAGTCCAACGGTCGAAGGTACCAACAGCTTGCGTGTTTTATCTCGGATAAATTCTTTTAAATTATGCTTTTCCAGATAATATCTGACTGTCATACCAGACACCGTATATAACAAAGCCATCATCCAGGGATATACCAGATATTGGAAAGCATCCTGCAGCTGTTGTTCTTTAAACGGACCGATTACTCCAAACAGCTGGACACCATTGTACATATAAATCACGTGATAAATTACAACAATGCAGACCGTGATCCAGCGAATATTATCCAGATATACTCTTCTTGTGTTATCCATACTTTTCTCACCTTTGCAATTATTTTTAACATATTTTAGCATAAAAAGGGTGATTTTACGACCAACTTTCCTTAACATTTTCTACTGATTTTTGTTAAAAATCATTGCATTATGCATACTTTATTAAGATCGTCAAGTGTATCACTTATATCTCGTAAATCACCATCTGCTCTACGAACAGAAACACCAACACTTTTAAGTGCTGCCTCTGCATCTGACATCTCAGCATCTGTAGTAAGTCCATCCTTACTACGGGATATTCTTGAGAAGATTGTCTTAAAGGCATTACCAATCTGAGAACCAGATACTCTGGTCTTTTCTGCTGTTGTTGATACCAATGCCGCATACTTTTCAAAACTCATACCTGCTTCATTTACAACTGAACCAGAAGTTGCAATTGACTGAGAGATTGTGTCACAACCTTTTGAGAAATCTAATGCAATCTCAGAACTAAGTTTTTCAACCGTATCCGCAACGTGCATTGCCTGATCTTCTGACAGATTGAACTGATTCAAAATACCTTGAATAGCATCCGCAGAAGATGAAGAACTCATGCCAGAAGCAGCAGATAACAATACTGTAGGTTGTGCCTTATTCAGCATGGAACTTACACTTTCGTTTTCATTTGCATAAATTGTAACCGCATCTGTGACGGTTTTTGTAGCGGCACTTAAATCTTTTGCCATACTAAGGGATTGTTGTTTCAAAGAATATAGAGATGAGCCAGACATATTACTCATGGTCATATCAACCAGAGTCATAGCCTTATTAAGATCTGTTACTGAACGTACTGCATTTTCAGTTTGATTTTTAAGAAAATTCAATGCATCTACTTTTAATTTTGTAGTTGCAATACCTTTTAGACTTGCAGATACATTATTTGCATTGTTCTGTATCTGTTGCAAACTATTATTCATATTGCTCAAATCATTACCATTGGCATTGGCTTGTATCGTTATTTTTCTATTTTGCAAAGTCATTAGTTTCGCTTCTACTTGTGACGTATCAAGATCTGCCGTCACTTTTATTTTAAAATCTGACATGTAAAACCTCCTTATGTATTATTATATTATGATATTATTTTAAAAAATTGCATAAGAAAAAAGACTACCTATTACGATAGTCTCTTACATCCTTAATAAAAGCATAATTATTTTTGGATGGGCGGTGTATCCATCATCTCAGGTACTCTTTTCTGAGTGCGTCAGGAACCTTTTCTGACCTCAAAAATAATTATGCTTGTTATTATCATATTCACTTTCTATAAAAAGAATACTATTTAATTTCTTCTTTGTCAGGATTATTTTTTCTGTTTTCAGTGCTGTTTTTTCACACTCAGTAATAACTTCCTTAATCCTTCCACTATGCAAACGTCTTACTATTTTTGATTCTTGTACTTCATGCATGGTTGCAACATATAAATAGTCCCCATCTTTATCTAATTTTATCCCAATTAAAATATTATCTTTATAACGTTTAATTAATTCAAAAGAACTATTTTCCTTTTCGTTTGGATTAACTCCCGAGGGCTTTCATACTGCTCATATTAAATTGTGATCATTCTACGTTCTCAAACATCTCCGCTAATGTCATAGAGATTTTCGGAAAGTCTTTCAATGTCACCACTGTATCTGCATTATAATGTTCTTCTTCTGAATCATCCTGAAGAATGTAACTGTATTTCAAATCATATTTACCATTTTCCAGATAGTAGATTTCTACAGCCCGCTCTCTTGGTGAAATGATCCAGTATTCCTCAACTCCTGCATTCTGGTAAAGCTCCTTTTTGACCGTCTTATCTCTCAATGCAGTCGCAGGACTAAGAGTTTCCACAATAAATCTGGGTGTACCAGTATAGGAACCACCTTTCAAGTGCTTACGATCACATATAATCATCACATCTGGTATCACATAATCATTATTCTCCTGTGCATGATATTTATAATCCAGATTCTCCATGAAAGCCAAGCACAATGTTCCTTTTAATCCACTTTTTATAATGGAATAAATATTACCATCTACAATCCCATGCTGATAATTTGGTGACGGTGACATATCATAAATCACACCATTGATCTTCTCTTCTTTTCTATATTCCTCTTCAAGTAATGGCATATTCACTCACCTCCTACAATTCCATCCTATATCTTAGTAGTCAATCTCATCAAACAGATCTTCAAAGGTTATCTTAATATTGGGAAAATGAACCAATCTTAATTCATCCTTGTTTTCTTCGCTAATAGTTTTCCAGAGATAATATTTGGGAATATCATTCTCATCATAGTCCAGTTCATAAATCTCTATTGTTTTTGTACGCCAATCAACAATCCAATATTCCTCTATCTCCTGTTGCGCATATAATTCCATCTTTTCTGTACGATCATATTTTTCGGTTGATGGAGATAAAACTTCCATAACAAAGCGTGGGGCATCTGTAAATGTATTCCCTCTCCTGGATTTAGTACGACAGTTTATAGAAGCATCAGGAATGACTATCTTATTATTTCCCTCAGCATCTTTAAAACGGTACTGTACATTATCGGAATAAACATAACAAGTGCTGTTTTTTAACTGATATCTGACCGCAGCCACAAAATTGACAATAACTGATGAATGTTCTGGTGTAGCACCTGCCATATCTGTAATCTTTAAATTCCAATCCATTCTATATGCTCCCTTCGCTGAAAATAAAGCTTTTTATATTGTCAAGTCTATCATCATTTTGTCTATATCTGTATACGATTTTCCTAGAGAAGGATTCTGTTTCATCTGTTGTACTTCATTAATTGCAGATATAGTCTCACTGTTTGGTATTTCTCTGGTAACTTCTCTTGAATAAATCTCCCTATGTTCTTTATTCAAAATTATCATTTAGTAAGCTCCTTATATGCTTCCATATTCTGTTTAATTAATCGTTCCGAAATTGCTGTCACATCTTCTACGTCTGCTATTTTCTGTGCTTCTGCCAGATTTTTATAATCCTCGTATACGAAATCTGCATTCATATATTCTTTTGCACGTTTTGTCATATTATCACTCATAATTCCATACTTCCGAAATCAATCACAAAATCTTCATAGATTCCCACTTTAACAAAATCCTGTAGGGTATAATCATTAACACTTTCATCACCGGTAAAATTATATACTATAACACGATTCTTCTCAGGATCAACAATCCAATATTCCTTAACACCTGCGAAACGATATTTCAGAAGCTTCAACAGGTAGTCCATTTTCTTACTTGCAGGTGACACAATCTCAATAATCCAATCAGGTGCGCCCTTACATCCTCTATCATCAAGCTTATCTGGATCACAAATTACAGAAATATCTGGCTCTACATAGGTATTACTTCTTTCATCCAGGTAAACAGCAAATGGTGCAGCATAGACCTCGCATTTTCCTTTATGTTCTTCAATATAACGATCAATAATACTGACAAGTCTTGTTGAGATACGCTGATGCTTTCGGCTTGGTGGTGCCATCATATACATATGACCATCAATCAGTTCTGCTCTTTCTCCATCTGGTAAAGCATATATATCATCTATAGTATAGGTTTCTTCTTTCAATAATGGCATGTTATCACCTCCAAGTGAATTTAGTTATATGTACATTATAATATAGATTATGTCTATTCAGCAACCTGTTTTTTGATTCTGACAAAACAATTCTGACAAAACAGATATAGATATCAGCATCGGCAGCAGTCATCTTATACTCGTTTCTTCACAATATATTAATAAAATAACCATCAAATTTCAATGCAAATGCTTTAAGGGTAAAGTTGTTAGGGTGCATGGTTTTCGTTGGAAATTTAAGGTTATATATAAGGATTTTCAGCATAGAATTGATTCTGTGAGGGATGGTTTTATAATTTGAAGTTTGAAAATTATAGTAATCTAATAAAATCGCTGATAACTTGAGTAAACTTCGCTGAAGATTACATGCCTATACTTTTACTCATTTTTTACTCAACTAATTGCACTTTTTTGACAATTTTCAGTGATGCCTGAAGATAATTTAGACTTTTTAGAAAAAATAGAGAAAAAAAGCCCTGAAAATCTTATAATCACTTCTAAAACGTAGTGTTTATAAGACTCTCAGGGCCTATAAATACTGAAATTTAAATAGAAAATTAATCTTTACAGATTATTTACCCATCTGCTTTGCGAAGTTTTACTTTAGCAGTTATTTTCTAAATCTTGCTTTTCTGCTAAAACTCAGGCTTTTTCCATTTTTTCAATCTGCCTTTAAACTATTTCCAAAGATATTCCGCCCTAACTTTTTGAGTAGACGGTTATCACTACAATATTCCAATCACATCATTGTACTCAAGCGTCTGATTATTGTTCCCATTTTCTAAGAAATCCCCAAGGCGCTCTGCTTCTTTTAATTTAATATCATCTAAGACATGTGTGTACGACACTGTTGTATTGTAATTAGCATGTCCCATAATCTCCTGCACTGTCCTAGGTGTCATACCCTTTTCAAAACATCTTGTTGCAAATGTATGTCTAAGTGCATGAGGGTGAATCTTTTCAAAATTTTTTGGAATTCCACCAGAGTATAATGCTTCTGTACGAAATATATCATTGATCTGTTGAGTGATATAACGCATATCACTTTCAATGTTATATCTTCCTATTGGAGAGCCCATTGACGTCAGAAATACCAAGTTTCCCATTTCCTCTGGTTTTCTCCAACGATCTCCCAAATCCTTTTTTCTTCTTTTCACTTTTTCAAATTGTTGCTCAAGTATCTTTTGTGTTTCTCCAAAAAAAGGAACTTTTCTTACTGAATTTTCAGTTTTAGGAGATGTTAATCTCATTGTTTTTTTACCATCTTCATATTGATAAGACAATGTTCTTTTCACATAAATAAATCTGTTTGAAAAATCAATATCTTCCCATTGCAAGCCACCAACTTCACCAATCCGAAGTCCTGTAAGTAACATAAATTTGTACAGTTCCTCATACCAACTTTTATTTTGAGCAAGATAGTCTAGAAAAATTCTTTGTTCTTCAACCGTCAATACTCTTCTTTCTACTTTTTCACATTTAGGTACAATAGTTCCAACTACCGGATTTATCCTCATAAGCCCATTTGCTATTGCAGCCTCGATGCAGTTCTGTAAAATCCCTGTTGCTTCTCTAATAGATTTTGAACTTCTTCCAGATTCTACCATGTCAGCTATTGCCGTTTGTACATGAAGCTGTCGTATATCTGCTAAATATTTTGAACCTATGCGCACTCCATAATAGTTTAAAAACTTTCTTTTATACGCTGGAGAACCTCCATCTTTCAATGTTGGCGCTTTATATTTGCTATACCATTCTTCAAACCATTCACTCAGTGTAATTCCTGTTCCATCTTCTTCTGGTAACAAATTACTTCTTTTTAGATCATCAACAGCTCTTACCAATTCCTTTTTTAGCTCTTTTACTTTCCAGCCATATAACACAATTGGCTTTCCTTCCACCTGCGCTCTACCCATGTAACGCCCATCTGGTCTTTGTGACAATCCCCGTCCTAACTCCTTGCCTTTTAAGTCTTTACCCATAATTACTGTCCTTTCATAATTGCACCCACAATTTTAAAACGTGAATTACCGGCAATACTTAAAACACACCCAGAAATCAGATGCCTTCTTTTTTCTTTAAATCAGAATATTTACCTTTATTAAATTTTATATTCCCATAAAAATCACTCATTCCAGAGTTTTTTTCAAAGGTTTCTAAGCTCATAATAACCATATCCCCATACCCATTCTTAGTTATAAATACAGGTTCTTCTGAACTATGGCATATTTCTGAAATAGCATTTGTATCTCTTAATTCCCTAATCGGAATTATTCTTGGCATCTTTTCATCTCCTTTCGCCTTTATTGTAGCATAATTATGACGCATATTCAAGATGTATTTTAAATATTTTTCTGTAACTTCACATTGTCAGTTGAAATTTAGCATTTCTTTTTAATTCATTATCAAACAACTCTTTATGTATAAATACCCTTCGTCCTATCCTAACAACGTATTTGCAGCATGGATTGGAGATCAATTCTCTCGCTTTGGTCTTTCCAATTCCCACATAATGACAAAATTCATCTACTGTTAATAAAGTCTTTTCATATTGCATTTTAAAACTTCCTTTCTACTTATTTTATATATAATCCTGTAGGTACTGTTGGGAAACAGTTCATTGGATTTTCACCATCTTTTCAGACCGGAGCAGCCTTCTCCGGAAGTATCATTATCAAAAGTAGCATCTTCGCACAAAATCCCATTTCTGTTCGCACCTCAAATATTACTCGCTCATATTATTTTGCTTTATGACATCATGTCGCAAAGTTGAATATTTTAATAGTCATGGCGTACTGATTGCTGGCTCCACTACTTTCTATGTCCTACAAGAATTCTATTCTATTATCAACGAATCATGAAAGCTTATCTCAGCCTATAATGAAAATAGGATACTGACTCC
>ERZ791765.253-NODE-253-length-67917-cov-13.420073_pt1 | contig 67917 bp, 86 predicted proteins | sample MGYA00509949_ERZ791765 | MGnify/ENA primary metagenome ERZ791765 (study PRJEB30046, sample SAMN00791980) | human gut metagenome | study: EMG produced TPA metagenomics assembly of the A metagenome-wide association study of gut microbiota in type 2...
ATGTTTTATTGAGGATTTTTAAAATAATGAAGATCTAGAAACGCAAAATCTCAGTCTTAATCAACCAAAGCCCCTCCAGTTCGAGGGGCTTTTTCATAGGAATTAAATTATGTCTACATCTGACCAACTCGCCGCCGCTGTCGGCGCCCCTTCTGCTCCAGTCGCCAAACCAAAGACAAAAGCTCCGGCAATCGTCCAGCAGGTTCTGTCCGACCAGTTCAAAAAACAACTGGCCTTGGCTGTTCCGAAACATCTGAGCGCTGATCGCATGGCAAGAATTGCCGCGACCGAATTGCGTAAAACGCCATCCCTTCTCAACACCACACCGGCCTCGTTCCTCGGAGCGGTCATGCACTCTGCTCAGCTTGGTCTTGAACCTGGCTCAGCTCTCGGACAAGCCTACCTGGTTCCCTATGGCAACCAATGCCAATTGATCTTGGGCTACCGCGGAATGATTGATTTGGCCCGGCGCTCCGGACAAGTTTTGTCCCTCTCAGCTTTTGCTGTCCACGAAGGTGACGATTTCAACTATCAACTCGGTCTTCATCCGGACATCCACCACGTTCCAAGCGTCGAAGCCGACCGCATCAAAAAACCGATCACGTTTGTCTACGCGGTCGCAAACCTGCGCGGTGGCGGATACCAGTTCGAGGTCATGTCTCGCGCCGAGGTTGAGGCTGTCAAAACCAAGGCTAAGTCAAAGAACATCTGGAACACGTATTTTGAACAGATGGCCCTGAAAACAGTCATCAGACGCCTCTTCAAATACCTACCAGTTTCCATAGAAGCCCTGCAGGTGGCTAATGTTGACGCGAAACGAGAAGCCGGGGAAAAGATCGACCCGACAGATGTCATCGACATCAATGCCGTTTCTGTTGACGATTTCAAGGACATTCAGGACGCCGAAGTCATCGAACAGGAACCTCAGCAGCAGACCGAAGAGCACAAGTAAATCAATAAGGGAGGCCCCGACGAGGGGCCCAAACAATATGCAAACAGTTAGTTTTGAGAAATTCTGTCCGGTACGCCCGACGATATACCGACTTTTTTATTGTGGCATCTTATGCGGATTTCTGTTTAAGAAGCGCAAAAGCTGGAAATGCATTTCCTTTGCAAATTGGGCTCCTCCAATCAGAGAGTTCAAAACCTTAAAAGAAGCAAAGCACTACGTGCGTGCTTGGTACGACAGAAACGGTCTATTTTCATACCCACTGAGATGAAACGATTCGAATACAACAAAGACGACCTAGATCTCATGTACTCCGCGTTCTCCATTGATTTTGGCGAAGATCATCCGCTCAGCCCTGCGGATTTCATCCAGGCAAACGGAATCCTAAGAATCATCGAAAAAGGTGTTGAATCCGAGGAATATTTCAGCAATGAACGGCGGGAATTCATCTATCAGATTACAGAAGAACTGCACCAGCACATCCTGAGATTTTTCGAAGAGTGCATGCTAGCTCTGATGAATGCCTCTGAACTGAATATGTCAAAAAACGGAGATCGTTTCTTGGCTGACAAATACTCCGACTGGTACTCAACATTTAGGGCCGCATACGACCAACTGGCAGCTAAAAGAGGAATAAATGGGACTCAAATTCAAACTTATTGATGGGAAGGTTCGAGTCGAGTATAGAAGCAAAAAACTACGTTACAACCTTGTTATCGGCTTCATCAAAGACTACGGAGACCTTGGATTTACGTTCTGTCTGGAATACAGCCTTTACGCACTGTCTGACGGTAAAGACCTTGGAGCCTTTTTATTCTCTCATCTAAACAACCAATACTTTTCTTGTCCACTCGATGCTGAGGAAGAAGTCAAACGCGTCATAAAGCTGTTTGAGCATTTGGAAGGCATGCGAGCCGCTAAAGGAAAGAGTTATTCATAGGGACAACTTGTCCCCAAGAGATCACACTATGAGCGAAATTAAATTCGAATCTAAAGGCGAAAAATTGTATGTCGTGAAATTAGACGACACAGCAATCGGCAGACTGTTCAAAAACAAGGAAGGATTTTGGAAAATAAGTCTAGGCGTTCTCGATGATCAGGATCTGTATTCCCTTCTCAATTCATTAAACCAAGAGCCCTGCAAGTGCAGAGCTTGGGAGAGAACTATGAAGAATAAACGTCAACCTCTCTATAACAAAGATGAATTCTGCAAGCTCTTAGGTCTTCCTGCTAAAAAGTTCTGGCAGATAAAAAAGAACCCTTTCTTTCCAGAATCTCGATTCCTGGGGAAAAAAGAGTATTGGGAAAAAGACAAGGTTTTGAAATTTGTCAGACTGGTGAAACTTGAAATAAAACTGAATCAAGCTATTTTCCAGTCAAACAAATTATTTTCTGAATTAACCAAGCTGGAGAAAGAGATTTCTGCTTGCCCTCCTATTCTGAAAACTAGGACAAAAGGGAACAAGATCAACTTCGCCATAAACTGCGAGAGACTGTTGTTAATCAGAAGGAGACAGTCTTTGATCGATCTCTACAATAAAAAATTTGGGGACATTATGGCAGTTACTGAAATTGGCTCCTATCTCATTCCAGATCACCTCATTGAATACGTTCAGGAACGCAACAGAAGGAACAGGTTATGTGGGTAATCAAAGACCCAGAACTAAAAACACATTTAGCGATAAATAAGTAACCATGAGCCCTGCGAGAGCGGGGCTTTTCTGTTGAGATAAATATGAAATTTGAATTCATTGACTACAGCGGAAGTTATCCGACCTTATGTAGTGGGCGACTGACGTTCAAAGCCGACGGAAAAAGATATGAGGCAGATGTTCAGCTTACCTCCGGTGGCAGTGTTTGGTTTGATGACAGTTGGGAGCCACACGTTGAGGAAGGACCTTGGGAAGATATATCTGATTCAATTTTTGATAAGTATCCCGAATTAAAAGTTCACAAGTGGGAGCTTCTCTGCATGGTTAAGGAAAACGTCCCTTGTGGTTGCTGCGGCGGTTGTATCTGAAGAGGAAAAAAGATGTGGAAAATTAAAGACCCGCAGCTCAAGCAATGGGTAAATCACTTTTTCAGTGATGAGAGGATTGATGAAGCGTGCCGAGTCCAGTTAGAAGACGGCGCATTTGGTCTCGCTCTATCCGATTTAGAAAATGGCGTGTTTCTTGAACTTTCTAATCATGTTTTTTCTCAGAATACAGGCGAGTACAACCCCAACGAATGGAATCTATTTCCGGATGTAGAACCTCCAAAATCCGGTAATTATCTAGTGACCTTTAAAAAAGGTAGTACGTATTACGTAGGGATGAACCATTGCGATTGGCGTGGCAATTGGGATGAAGATCACTATTGCGTTGTTGCTTTTAGAGCTCTCCCCTCCCCATATCAACCGGAGACGAACAAATGAAACTAGAACTTGAAAACACTGACGATCCTCGAAATCACCATTTTGATGAACTGGATCAAATAATCGTTCTTTTAAACAATCCAGAAACTGGTGAGCAGTTCTATGAAATCCTCACTTATGTGAACGATGACTTTGTTTTTGGCGGACCGAACAGTGATCCGATGGATTTTGACACTCCCTTTCCCGGCCCCGAATTGATGAGATGGGAGAAAATTGATGTGTAATGATGAAGATCCAATCCTCAATATCTCTCAAGCCGAAAGAGGTAGAAAAGAACGGCTTTTAACCGAAATTGCACAAAATTACCTCGGCGAACGTGGTTTCAAAGCAATACCGCAATTCACAATTCACAGGTCATTTGAATATCGTATCCATCCGGGTAACGAACTTCGAGAAGCGATAGAGAAAGATGTATTTTTCAATGAAAATCTTGTTTCCGGCGGTGTTTGGAATACGGAAATCTCTTACCGCAACGGTTATGAGCACCGACTAGACGTGCTGGGAATTGGCTACGGTATGGAGCTTTGCGGCATTGAAATTAAATCCTGCTGGGATGATTTCCGGACAGATAAAAAATGGCCGTCCTATATGGACTTTTTAAACAGGATGTACATTCTTGCGGACGAACCTACAGCCGTGAAGATCGCTGCCTACCTGAAAGACCACAATCAGTGTGTCAAAGACGGACTTTGTAGGTGGTGTGATTTCATTCTGCATTGTCGTCCACAATCAAGAAGGTCAACACCTGCTCCAGCCAATCCTATTTGTGCTGGTGTCATAGCAGCTATGGATGACGGAACCACAAAGATCATCAAAAAAGCCATGCGACTTTCGGCCGACGGAAAAACAACAGAACTAGTAAATGCAATTGCTCGGGGCCTTACCTATCCGGGCCAGTTCTGTTATGTCGATTACAGCCCAGACAGATCCTACCGGTACGGAGAACAAATATGGCAATGAAATGGAGACCAAATGACCTCAGGGTTGCAAACATTCTCAGAAGAAACTTCAGCGAAAAAGAGATTGACGAGAATGTCCATGCAGACATTGATCGGCGTGAGTTTCCTGAGATTATCGGTTTTTATAGAGAGGTAAATCCACTCTTATCGATGACCTTCGTAGTCAACTCTTCCGCCTTTTCTCTCTGCGAGGATTACCAGCAAGATGCTTGGAATCCTTACCCGGAGATCCTTCCTCCGGAGGAAGGTGAATACCTCATCACGGTAAAAATCGGTGAGCGATCAGAGGTCCGTATTGGACGCTGGGGAATCGTTGGCTGTGATGGCGAATGGGTTGGAGAAATTCAGACCCAAATACAAGGATTCAAGGAACTGCCAGAACCATATAAAAAAGGGGGACTAAATGGAAATCACACTGACACACTCCGGGCCGATCCCATTTGATGATTATCCGGACGAAAGCCTTTTTATCTGCAGGATGTGCATTGAGAAAACACATTACAACGGAAGGATTTTTCTACTCCGGCACTACAAAAGCGGAGACTACGCAACATTGACGATGCCCGGATGCGATTTCGGATATTTCTACAAAGGCGAGTATGCCAAGAGAGATTTACAGGAATTGACCTACGACGCCTGGGAGCCAGTGACGTTCAAAGTTGAAAAATAACGAGCCCTCTTCGGAGGGCCTTTTTATTGGGTGACATCATGAAAGATCGACCGGTGTCTGAGCTTAGGTACACGGTAACCTGGAGGAATCCTTACAAGCCGAGACCTGCGGGCCTTCCGAAGATTTTATGCAGCAGTCCCTTCGAGGAGGAGTTAACCCTTCCTTGGATAATTGCCTCCAACTGGGGAATCAACGCTTGGGCAATCGGCATCTACTTCGAGCATCCCAAACCAAAAAGAAAAATGGACGAGGAAAAACGAGCGTCCATGAGAAGGAAGAGGATGCAAACGAGAGTTGAAAAGACAGCTCCACTGTTTGCGGATGAATTTGAGAAGAAAGAACTACAACAACGGCCCGAATATTTCGCCGGTAAATCTCAGGTTGATGAGGCTGAACTAAATAAAAGAATTGAAGAGTTTACCGACCTAATGACTCCAGGAGAAGCAGTCCGGTATTTACTCAGCCTAGGTGTTCCGACAGAGCTGTCTGAAGAAGACAAAAAATTATGCGAAGACATCAAGCAATTCCGTGCAAACGAGAAGAATTTTTCAGCAGAAGAATTTAGGGTCAGGTGTCAAAAGAGGGCTGCTGAGAAAGCGGCGCGAGAACGAAAAGCTCTGGAGGCTTTGATGGACATCCGGAATGAACCTCTTTTTGCGGGACTTTGAAAATGGAATGACCACACCGGCGCCAATTAAGCAATTTTATTTTTGCCAATAACTTACCGAAGGAAAAATATGGATTCACTTTTATTGTCATGCATCGGCATCAGCATTCTTGCACTTGCAATCGCCAGTATGTTTAACACTTGGATGATTATCAAACTTTATCGGCGGGTGTACGGGAGGTAAAAGGATTTTCGTACACGTGGTAAACCAATGGTTTGTGATCTCCGGCCAAATTTACTTTGATTTCAAAAGGTACTTTCAGCTTAGGAGTTATGCAAACCTTGAGCTCGACAATATCTCTATTGACCGGAACGGAAACAGTGTAAGGAAGGCACGATACTTCTTCTCCTGAGGAGAGTAAACGTCCATTCCCAGAGACATCTCTTGCATACGACAGTTTCGCACCAGCAACTTCAATCGATTTTGTTTGTACGAAATACTGCCCCGGAAATATTTTCAAGGTTACAAAATAGCTGTCTGACCTCTCTGTCCACAAGGTTTCGCCAATGCAAGGTCTGGCTCGCTCCTCAGCGCGCTTGCTAATGACATATCCGAGCCACGAAAAGAAAGAGGCCATGATCGCCGCCACCGTTCCGATAAAAGTTAATAAAAACTCCACCTTAGGCTCCTTGGTTTTAGATTGATTTCTTGACAATCTCAATTCTAGGACCGAGGAGCTTTCTTCTCTTTAGGTACTTAAATGAACTTTTCAACCACTGAACTTGTTTTCGATATTTTGTGTCTGGTCGTCAGCATTGCCTGTTTTTCCGGACTTGTTTTTTTCTCTTCTCAACGTATTTGCGGATTATTAAGCAACGTCATCAAGCGATTGGAATCCGTTGAAACGACTCTGAAGGAAATAAAGAAATAAGCCAAGTAGCCTATTCTCTATCTGGGGCTAAAACAATGACCTTCACTTTTCAAAGCATTTTCTTACTGGGCTGTTTCTGCGTATGCGTGGCCTGCTTTTCGTACCAGCTCTACCTCTTGGGCAAGTATGTTCGGTTCGCTTTCAAGATGATTCTGGACGAACTGCGAGACCTGCAGAAACAGGTTAAAAGCATCCAGTTAAATCAGAATTCCTTTACAGATCGCCATGAAAGCCGCTAAACTTTTTTCAGGAGGATGAGCCTCTCACCAGTTCAAACACCCAGTGAAAATGAAAAAACTCCTTTTGCTACTACCCATAAGCTTCTTAACTTTAACTAGTTGTACCGTCATCGATGGTCAGACAGTTTGGTTAGATGAAATAAAAACCTATCGAGTCTTTCAAGTTTTGCCGGATGGAAATGCTTTGGCCGTCGAATGTGATTCAGAATACGACAAATACTGTTATGGGGATGTAGCTCTACTTGCTAAAAGAGAAAAACCTTTTTATGACGGGATTAAAGTAACCATTCCTAAACCGACTATAGAAGGAACCTACCGCTACGAGACAAGGGACAACTTTATTAAGACAGTTCCGATAGTGCGGTGACAGTTCGCATCTAAAGAACTCAATTACGGTTAGAAACTAACACCGTTCCGCCCCTCAAATTGAGGGGCTTTTTTATTGGGAATCCAAAATGAATGAATTAATCAGTCTTGCACCACCGACACTAGAAATTATTGACGGTGTTCCCACCGTTCTATCAACTGTTGTCGCAGAATACTTCGGCTACAAACATAAGAACATTCTCAGAATTATTGATGGGTTATTGAAAAGAAATCCTGAACTGCACCATCGGCTCACTTTTGAGCCGACGGTGGTAAACCGTCCAAATCCTAGCGGTGGAGCTGATATTCAATCAAAAGCCTACCGAATGAATCGTCTAGGTTTTGAAATCCTTTCAATGAAACTTAACGGTCCACGAGCCGAAAAGTTCCAAATCAGATTTGCTCAAGCCTTCGAAGCAGCGGTGAAGGCTTTACAGAACATCAACCTGTCGACGTATCAAAAGGCCCTACGACTGGAGGCAAAGTTCGACGAACGAAAACGGCAAATTAGTTTCTGCGCCTCTTCTCTCGCCAAATGGAAAGATGAAAAGAAAGTGATGCTTTTAAAAATGGACGAGTATCAAAAAGACGTTCAGATGTCCCTTCCTTTCGATTCAATCCTAATCGAAGTACCGCACTAAATGAACAAATCAAAACTCAGAGCATCCGTTTCCCGGGTGCTCTTTTTTTATGGATAAAGAAATGACAGAACCGATGGAATTTACAGAAGCCGTCTTCCAACAAGTGGTCGGGAAGTATCGAATTAGGGTTGAGTTCAGAAACTACTGGAGCCCTCCTATGGCGTGTTGGGCCCAAGCTTTCAACTCTTATTTTTGCGATTCGTCCGAGGACTACATGGATGAATGCTACGACTATCCCTGGCGTCCTCTTATTCACTCTACAGGCTACTCAGACGACGGGAAACCAATCCCCATCACAAGAGAAGCAGCCGCCAAAGCCATCACCAATGCTTACAAGGAATTGACATTAACACCGGAAGAACGACAGGCAAGGCGCGAACGATCAGAAAAGATCAAACAGGAAGTCAGAGAACGGCTTAGAAAACAAGGACTCATCAAATGAATTTACAAGAAAAGCCACAATCTATTGCGAACCATTACGGCATGGACCTTCAGGCCATCAAACTGGCCGAAGAAGGCGCAGAACTGGCTGCTGCTACTTTGAAGAACGTCGGTCTCATGATTCAACAAGAGAACGGTGAAGGCGGCGAATCAATCGCTCAAAAACGAGCTGAGGCTATGGAAAAAACGGACGAAGAAATAGCTGACGTTCTCTTAGTGTCTCGGCAAATGGAATATCTGTTGCTTGAGTCCCCGAAATATGACGAAAAAATCACTCGGCTAATGAACGAAAAAGCCGACCGCCAGTTATCAAGAATCAAGGAAGAAGAAAATGAACATTACTAGAATCAGCCTGAAGCAAACAACCGAAAATATTCAAATCCCCGACTGGGCGAAAACTATCGTCATCCACGCTGACACAACGGCACCGTACTCGGAGAAAAAATTACAGCAAATCTACTGGTTGTTTTTCAAAACGCTAGGTATCACTGATGAGTCAAGAAAAAAGTACACGTTTCGTTTTCATGTGAGATTCGCTCGTCCTGACTGTGATTACTACGTCGAGTTTGCTGACATGATCATCAATGACCGCGTGAGGTTCTGACAATGCCCAGGAACAAGAAACCTCGGAAGAAATTCACGTGTCGAAAGATTGAGATTCCGCGCATTTCTGAAGAGCGAATTGATGTGATTATCGACACGATGACGAATGTCGGATTCTCAGTTGAACTTAAATTGCCTAATGGCACGTTTGATCGAGATGATATGAGAGCTCTGGCCGATTTCAGTAACCTGACAGGCGTGACCTTTAGTGAATTGGGAGAGGATCGTTTGAGTGAGGAAGATCTGATTTCTTCCAATGAGCTGCAGTGTGCTCTCTCAGATAGCCTGACATCGTTATATCTCCGGACATACAAGAACAAAGCTAAGTTCTACGTTCCGACCGGAGAAGAACTCAAAACGATTCAGGAGGCTGTCACTTTCTTTCTCCCGGTAATGGAGGAAATTGTTAAAGACAGCCCAAAACTAATCATCAAATTCTGGAACAAAACAAAGAATCTAATGACGCGCCCGGATGGTGCGTATAACGGAGTAAAGGTATCTAGCTATGAATGACATTGACTATGACAAATTGTCCAGCATGGTGGCAGATAAAGTCTCCAGCCAGATCGCTGAAAAGCTGATTCAGAAAACAACAAAGCTCACACTCTCTCGTCCAGAAGTAGAGGTTAGGATCGGTTTTGCTCCTGGCTCTTCTGCCGCCCGTGAAGTAATGAAGGATCCGAAGTTCCCTAAGCCTGACGCATTCTCCGAGAACGGGCGCGATCGTTGGTACACAAAAGACATTGACGATTACATGGAAAGCAAAAGACACGCCCGAGCCAAGCTCGCTATTTCAGCCGCTTAGCAATTTCTTCTGCGCTCGCTCTGTAGTATCTCTGAAGCATCTTTAAATCTTTGTGCCCCGTTTGTCTAGCAAGCGCCAGGACATCTAAACGGGGCGCCCCTGTTTCTGGATCAGGGCTGGCGGCCCAAGTCGCAAAAGTTGCGCGGCCGTCATGAAAATTCAGCCCTTCTTTGATTAGTCGGTTTTGAGAATCATATTCAGGTCCAAGGCCGGCTCTATCCCGAACTTTTCGGAATAACGTATCTCTGTTGTGATCGTTAAGTCCGCCAAAAATCCGTGGTTCATACTCGAGCTCCATAACTAATTTAAGAATTTCCCGAGCTCTTGCAGACAAGGCCACGTCTCTTCTTGACAATGTTTTTGTAGCCTCCGCCGGCACATGTAGCACATTGTCACCTAACCAAGAATATTCAATCTTTAAAAGCTCCCCTGCTCGCATTCCTGTTTGACAACTAAAAAGGAAGGCTGCTACCGCAAGTTGCATTTTGTTCTTTGGCACTGTGTGGCCGTCCCAACCGCTAGCCTGCAAAAGTTTCTCTATATCCTCGTCTGAAGCAACTCTCTCGCGGTGCTCTGGCTCCCGTGGTTTCTCCACACCCCGGCAAGGATTCACATCTGTGAGTTCGTTTTTAATAGCAAATTGAAAAACGTCAGAGAGAATTGTCAGCTCTCTATTAACAGTGGACGGTGAAATATAGTTGTCTCGGTTTTTGGCACGTTCGCTGAGGCGACGTTCAATGTAGTTCTCAATCGTTCTGTTTGTAAAAGAAGATAGAGTTTTAGCCGCCAGTTTATCTCTCTGGAGGCGTCTCAGTCGGATTTCTTCTGTACGTTTGGAGCGTTTCTGTGAAGTGACTTCGCTGATGTATTCGTCAATCAGCGCGGCCAGAGTAATCGAAGAAGAGCGTTCTTCGGCGCTAATGTCCAACTCTGCCGCAAAGCGTTTTGCCTCAGCTCGAGTTTTAAATGTTTTGGAGAATCGCTGTTTGTTTCCGTCCGCCTGAAGTCTATAGCCATAAACTTCATACGTACCGCAGAGAGTTTTTCTTATTCCTGCCATATCCGCCTCGAGAATTTCCGTTAGCGTTTCCGTTAAATTTCCGTTATCTAAACCTGAATATAACGAGATATGCCAAAACGGACAACAAAAAATCCCGTAAAACCGAGGCTTAACGGGATATGACAAGTATGTCTGGTGCCCGGGAATGGATTCGAACCAGCACGCCCGCGAAGAGTGCGTCTACCAATTTCGCCACCCGGGCACAGTAAGCCGCAAAATTATTTATCCTCAAGGCAAACGGTTTTCAAGGCCCTGTCACACCATCATTATTCGGGTTTTCTTTTTCCCTCTACTTTGGCTACCAGCTGTCCGAGGCGCATTGTGTCGTACTCTTCGAACGGCTGGTGAATCCAAGGATTATCTCCGAGATATTCGACATAGTAGTCAGGTTCAACCTGAGAGCAGCCTTTCCACCACAAAACAGCAGTGCGAACTTCGGTCACGCCCGGATAGTTGTTCTGAAGGTGCTCAACAACCTTCTTCAAAGTCAGTCCGGAATCGACCAAGTCGTCGACCAATAGCACTCTTCCTTTGAGAGAGTCAGGACGGCTGGAAGCAATGTACTTACCGATGTCCAAACTTCCCTGAATCGTGCCGGCAGCTTCTCTATAGGAGCTGGTCGACAAAATGTTCAGCGGCATATCGAAAATTCTAGAGAGGATGTCTCCGGGGCGAAGGCCGCCTCGAGCTAAGCAAAGCAAAGAATCAAACTTCCAGCCGCTGTCATAGACATTAAAAGCCAGAGTCTCAATAAGGCGGCGATATTCTTCCCAAGAAACGTGAAGATCTTTCATTCCTATTCCTAATTATTCAAACGGGTTATGAAGCAAAATTGTCTGAGCACGATCCGGGCCGGTAGAAACAACTGCGATCGGGCAGCCGGCAACTTCGGACAGACGAGTTAAATACTTCTGAGCGTTAACGGGCAAATCTTCCCACTTTGTAATACCAAAAGTCGGTTCTTTCCAGCCGGGGAAGTCTTCGTAAATGACTTTGCACTGAGCAACTTCTTCAGCGCCGACAGGCATGATGTCGATCCTTTCGCCCTTGTATTCGTAGCCGACGCCCAAACGAACGGTTTCAAAGCCATCCAAAACGTCGAGCTTCATCACAGCCAGACCGCTTAAGCCGTTCCATTCAACAGCGCGGCGAAGAGCAGCACCGTCGAACCAGCCGCAGCGGCGGGGACGACCGGTCACTGCACCGAATTCATTTCCTTTCTTAGCAATGGTCTTGCCGACTTCATCAAAGAGTTCGGTCGGGAAAGGACCTGAACCGACGCGTGTGCAGTAAGCCTTCGTGATACCAAGGATGTAATTGAGTTTCTGAGGGCCGACACCGGATCCGGGGCTGGCAAAGCCTGCAACGGTGTTGCTGGAAGTGACGAACGGATAAGTTCCGTGGTCGATGTCGAGCATGGTTCCCTGAGCTCCTTCGTACAGGAACTGTTCGCCTTCCTTCATCTTAGTGTTGAGAATGTGAGAAATGTCGCGAATCTTCGGAACAATTCTCGGAGCCATTGCCAGCGTATCTTCGATCATCTTTTCGACGTCGACAGGTTCGCTGTTGTAATAGTTCGCCAGCAGGAAGTTGATGAGCTTGCAGTTTTCACGAACTTTTTCTGCAAAGACTTTCGGTTCTGCCAAGTCTCTGACATGGACAGCGCGGCGAGCGATCTTGTCTTCGTAGGCCGGCCCGATGCCACGGCCGGTCGTACCGATTTTCTTATCGCCTAAGGCGTTTTCACGAGCGTGGTCGAGCGCGATGTGGTACGGGAGAACCAGCGGACACTGACCGGAGACAAAAATACGATCTTCGGCATCCATTCCGTGAGCCTTCAGGTCGTCGATTTCCTTCAGCATTGCTTCGGGGCTAACAACTGCACCGTTACCGATGTAGCACTTGACGTGAGGATGCATAACACCGGAGGGGATCAAACGAAGAACCGTTTTCTGGCCGTTGATCACGAGTGTGTGGCCTGCATTGTGGCCGCCGTTGAAACGGACAACGCCTTGTACACTTTCGGTGAGCCAGTCAACGATCTTGCCTTTGCCTTCGTCGCCCCACTGAGCGCCGACAACGACTACATTTTTACTCATTTCATCCTCTTAAAAAATTAACGGTTCGACGTACGGGCCGCTACCGTCCAAACACCATTGATACAAACTAATTCTTCATCCAAGCGGAAAGATTCTTCCAGCGAAGCAACATTGTCTTCAGGCAGTTTTTCAATCACGATGTCGCCGTTTTCGCGAAGTTCACGAATGCGGGACTGCAGGGCGGCATCGTCCAGCCTGTTGGGCGCCAAGATCGCATAAGGACGCTTTGTGTCCATCACGGCGATAATCTCGCGCAGGTATAACGTAAAACCGACCGCGGGACGTTTGCGTCCGAAACGCTCACCGATATCATCGTAACGACCGCCGCGCAGAATCGGCTGATAACGGCCGGGAATATTGACGCTGAAAGTCACGCCGGTGTGATAGTTGTAACCGGCAACGTCAGCGAAATCATAGCTGACGATATCTGCGCCGGATTCACGACCGAGTCTGCGGACGCTTTCCAGAATTTCCGGAATTTCCGGATAATCGGAAAATTCTTCGATAACTTGATTGAGAACGTCTTCCGAACCGAAGAGCATCGTCAGGCGAATTAAATCATCAACGGTTTTCTCTTTAAGAACACCTCTGAGCTCCTCAAGTGCAGAGCGGTCCTTATGACTCAAAGCAAAGAGAATTTGGTCCTGAACAACTTCACTTACAGGATCACTGTCCAGAATTGCCTTGACCACACCGGTGTGGCCTAAATCTAAGAAAATATTTTCAAGACCGAATTGACGCAGAGACTCAATTCCCAAACAGATCACTTCACGTTCGCTTTCCACACTGGAAGAGCCGAACATTTCAACACCGGCCAAGTACGGCTGGCGCGAAGCAAGAGGATGCAGAGGACGTGCATGGAGAACGCTTCCAACATAGCAGAGGCGGGATACACCCGAACGATTGAGAATGTGAGCATCGATTCGAGCAACCTGCGGCGTCATATCGGCGCGGATGCCCATCGTCTTTCCAGTTACCTGGTCGACGATTTTAAAAGTTCTGAGATCCAGATCTCCGCCCGTTCCTGTCAGAAGAGAGTCAACGTACTCCACCAGAGGAGGACGGACGACTTCAAAACCGTGGCTTGTCACCAGTTTTAGGAAAGAACTTCTAAGATGCTCTATGGCCCTCGCCTCTCGTGGAAGCATATCCGCGATATTTTCAGGTAGCAGCCATACTGACATAAAGATCCTTTCTAAAAAAGCAATGAACCGGCCCAAACGAGCACCAGCCCTAAGACTACACTTTCTAACCCGATATAACGGATTTTCTCGCTAGGAAATCGTGAGATAAATCTCACGGCGCGCTTCCATAAATCAGGAGCCAACATAGGTAAAAGGCCTTCAAGTACAAAGCAGAAACCCAGTACGTACAAGAAGGCCTTCATGATTTAGATCACAAAAAATTTATGGTTGTTTATTGGCTTGAGCTTCACCGCGGGAATTCTTGAGATAGTCGAAGAATTCGCTGCTCGGATCCACCACCATCATGTCCTGAGGTTTATTGAAGGACTGGCGATAAGCATCCAGTGAACGGTAGAACTTCGCAAACTCCGGATCTTTGCTAAATGCTTTGGCGTAAAGTTCGTTAGCTTGAGCGTCGCCGGAACCTTTAATGTTCTGAGCGTCACGATAAGCTTCGGCCAAAACAACGGTTCTTTGACGATCGGCGTCAGCCTTGATCTTTTCGGCTTCAGCAGCACCCTTGGAGCGTTCTTCGCTGGCAACGCGCTTACGTTCGGCTTCCATGCGGCGATAGACAGACTCAGAAATTTCCGGTGTGAAATCAACTCGCTTGAGTCGGACGTCAACAACTTCAATACCTAAGTCGGAAACGCGCTTCTGGAGCGCTTCAGAGATTTCTGCCATTGCGCGTGCTCTGTCGCTGGACGTGATGTCGTTTACCGTGCGGCGGTTTACAACCTGGTTGAGCACGTCACGAAGCAGCGCAGACATACGGTCGTCCGCAGCGCGCTCGCTGCCCTGGAAGGAAACCCAGTAGCGGCGCGGATCATTGATACGCCACTTGACATAGGAATCAATCATCAGGTTCTTCTTCTCGCTGGTTTGAACCAAGTCCGCTGCGGGCGTGTCGATTGTGAGAATACGTTTGTCCAAATAGACAACATTCTGAAGCGGTGACGGCAGTTTGACATGCAGACCCGGTGTAGAAACAACGCTCTTTAATTCACCGAGCATGAAGACTAAGGCGTACTCACGCTCGTTGACCGTGTAAAGGCAGGTTCTCGCGAGCAAGGCGCCAAAAAGAATAACAATAACTAAGGAAAGTAATTTTTTCATCTTTCTGTCCTTATCTCAAAGTGCGGGATAAAAGACGGGAAGTAGGCTGACTCGCGTCCGGTGTTAAAGGCGGCTGATCTCCGCCGGGCAGATTATGCGTCTGCTGGGCAGATGAAGCAGGAACGTTCGGCTGCACAGGTGCGGCCGCAGCTGCAGGCGCCGGTGCCGGAGCAGCTCGTTTAGCCAACTGATCCAACGGCAGGTACAACAGGTTATTGGAAGACTTATTGTCAACCATTACCTTGGTCGTGTTGTTGAAGATCTGCTGCATGGTGTCCACGTACATACGGTCGCGGGTCACCTTCGGAGCTTTCTCATACTGTGCGTAGACCTGATTGAAGCGGTTTGCGTCACCTTCGGCTTGAGAGACAACACGAGACTTGTAAGCTTCAGCCTCCTGACGAAGTCGTTCTGCCAGACCGCGGGCCTTAGGCACAACATCGTTGGCGTAAGCCTCTCCTTCATTAATCTGGCGTTCTCGGTCCTGACCGGCCTTAACGGCATCATTGAAAGCGGCCTGAACTTGTTCAGGCGGCTGAGCATTCTGAATGGCGACGGACAGAACCTGAATACCTGAGTGGTAGCGGTCCAGCATTTCCTGCATCAGCTTTTTAACTTCTTCTGCAATTTCCTGCTTGGACTCGAACAAAACGCTGTCCATCTTCTTGCGGCCGACCACTTCGCGCATGGCGGACTCGGCAGTCTGAACAACTGCACCCATCGGATCGCGGGTGCGGAACAAGAACTCTTCAGCGCCGTTGCCCTGCTTAATTCGATACTGAACATTGAACATCACGTCAACAATGTTCTCGTCGTCGGTCAGCATGAGCGCTTCTTTAAGACGCTGTGTACCGCCTCTCAAACCGATTTCAGCCTTACGGACGGAAGAAACGTCGACCAAAGCAACGTCCTGAATCGGATAAGGCAGGTGCCAGCGGAAACCGGCGTTGGTACTTTCGGTGTAGCGGCCGAAAGTCGTCACGACGCCGTTCTGACCTTCCGGAACAATGTAGAAACCGGAAGCGAGCCAAGCGGCCAAAGCGATAACAATGGCGGAAACAGCCATTCCGCCGGAGAATGAAGACGGAACTTTAAACTGCGGGAAAGAGTTTCCGCCGCCGTTTCCATTGCCGCCGCCATTGCCGAACGAATTCTGCTGATTTTTGAATTCGTGGTCTTTGCGCAACGGGGGTTCGTCGAAGTCGTAGTCTTCGTTTTTCTGATTTTGTGTCTGAGAAGAAGCTGACGGCTCTTCTTTCTGAGCATTGCGATTTTGATTGCCTTTGGTGCCCAACATCGAGTTCAGACGATCGTTGAACTGTTTCCAAAGCTCTTCTAAATCTCCGTCATTGTTGTTCTGAGCAAAGCGTCCGGGCATTTCGTTTTTGCTCGGTTCAGCTTTTCTCGGTTCTTCATCAGTCTCTTTGGGAGGCTCTTTGATTTCGTTTTCTTTCTGGGAGGAATCATCCTCCGAGCCTTTTCGGCCCCAACGGGGGTCATTAAGCGACATTGTCGAATATTTCCTTAAAAATCACAGGACATAGGGAACTTGTCCGAGTGAGTTAGACAAGAGAGCAGAGAATTTTAGCACTTGAAAAATAATAATATTTTTAAGATTAAAGACTTATTACATTTAACAAAGAGCTAATCGCGGCCGATCTTTTTCAAAGAAGGCCCCGAAGGAATTACCGCTCAAATTCAGCGAGCCAGTCCTCATTATCGGGAGCCTCTTGGGGCTCTTCCGGCTCTTTTTCTGCTATTTGACGAATGGCGTCTTTGAGAAGATCGATGCCCTCACCGTTTGCGGCGCTGATACCGACAGCTTTCGGCGTTCCGTCCTCGGCACAAGTGATAAACGGACTCCTGCCTTCCAGGTCGATCTTATTGAAAACCAGCAGCTGCGGAATATCTTTAGCGCCGATTTCTTCTAAGACTTTATTGACTTCCGTCATCTGTTCTTCTCTGGCCGGCGTCGAGGAGTCGACGACATGGAGCAGAAGGTCTGCCTGGGCCGCTTCGTCCAGTGTCGATTTAAAAGCCTCGATCAGCTGGTGCGGCAATCCGCGGATAAAGCCCACGGTGTCACTTAAGACGACTTCCACATCTCCGCCGACAAAGCATCTGCGGGCGGTCGTATCCAACGTTGCAAACAACTGGTCGGCCGCGTAAACACCGCCTCGAGTCAGACGATTAAAGAGCGTTGACTTACCAGCATTGGTATAGCCGACCAGTGCGACAGTCAGCACCTCGCCTCTTTGACGAGATTTGCGCTGAGTATTGCGTTGGCGCTCAAGTTTCTTAAGCTGTTCTCTTAACGCTTTGACGCGCGTCGCGATCATTCGACGGTCAAGTTCGATCTGCTTTTCACCAGGACCGCCGGTCTTGGACAAACCGCCTCTCTGGCGTTCCAAGTGCGTCCAGCCTCTGACCAAACGTGTCGACAAGTGAGTCAGTCGAGCAAGTTCGACCTGCAGGCGGCCTTCTCTGGTCTTTGCCCTTTGGCGGAAAATTTCCAGAATCAGATTGGTCCGATCAAGGACTTCAATTCCGACGGCTTTTTCGATGTTGCGCTGCTGCGCGGGAGATAAAGCGACATCAAAAATCAGCGCCTTTGCCCCGTTAGCAAGCGCTTCACTTTTAATTTCTTCGATTTTGCCGCTTCCGAGGAAAGTTTTAGGGTCCGGACGATCGCGTTTTGCTTCAGTCAGACCTGCAACTTGGAAGCCGCAGGATGTCGCTAATTCTGATAATTCAAGTGCCGCGTCTCGATGAATTTCGCGGGCCACAATGACAGAGACGAGCCACACCTTTCCGGGTGTCTCGTCTCCCTTTTGATATTGATAATCCACTATACGGTTTCTGCTTCTTCAGTTCCCTGCTGTTCATTGCCCAGCGGTACGGCGCGAGCCGGAACAACAGTGCTAATAGCGTGTTTATAAACCATCTGAGTTACGGTGTTGCGAAGCAGAACGACATACTGGTCGAAAGATTCGATCTGTCCCTGCAGTTTGATACCGTTCACCAAATAGATGGAAACAGGGATACGTCCCTTACGAAGACTGTTTAAGAATGGGTCTTGTAACAATTGCCCTTTTGTCATTGTTTTTCTCCAAACGGAAATTTCCGCTCATAAATCTGAATAAATTCTAGCTGCGGCACACCGAAATTGTTCTTTGTATTAATCATTTTGGGCGCACATTTAATTCTTCTGCACTTCTATGATCGAAGGACTCTTGTTGGGCGACAACCCCCTTGTGGAGCTGTGTTTCCGCAGCAGATTCTCTTACTACAGTAACTATTTTAGCTGTAAATGCCGTCAGGAAAGATCATTGTTAATGCTTATTTGAGGCACAGAACGGGCAGCGTCCTTCAATCGCGGCTCCTTATAAAAATTCCCGCACTCGGCGGGAATTCTTCGATTAGGCCTTTTGGGCGTAGGGATTCTTGTTCGTTCTAAATTCGATTCGGAGCGGTGTGCCCTCGAGTTTGAATTTATCTCTGAACCAGCCTTCCAGATATCGACGGTAGCTTTCCGGAACATCCTGAAGCGCGTTTCCGTGAACCACGATAACGGGAGGATTCTGACCGCCCTGGTGTGCATATCTCATCTTCGGACGTCCTCCGCCGGCTCTCGGCGGCAGCTGACGAGTCGTGGCTTCGATCAAAGCGCGTGTCAGCTTCGGTGTAGAGAGCTTCATAAACGCAGCGGTATGGGCATCGTTGACTGCGTTGAGCAGGTGATGCAGACCGCGTTTTTCCAACGCGGAGATATAAACAATCTTGGCCCAGCGCAGGAAGTGCAGCTTGCGTTCAAGTTCTTCCTTCACGCGGCGTCTTTCGTAATCGTCCAAGCTGTCCCACTTGTTGACACCGACCACCAAGGCACGACCGCTTTCGAGAATGTAGCCCGCAATGTTGGCATCCTGTTCGGCAATACCGGCGTGCGCATCGAGAAGAAGCACAACCACGTTGGAGCTTTCGATTGCCTGAAGCGTTTTAATCACAGAGAACTTTTCGATTGCCTCAAACACTTTGCCTTTACGGCGAAGGCCGGCGGTATCGATCAGGGTGTAATCACGATCTTTATATTGGAACTCGACCTCGATCGCATCGCGAGTGGTTCCGGGCATGTCAAAAGCAATCAGACGATCTTCACCGATCAGAGCATTGATCAGCGTGCTCTTGCCTGCGTTCGGACGGCCCGCAATGGCAACTTTAATCTTATGTTTGAAATCCTCTTCCTCATCGATTTCCTTTTCGGTCGGGAAAGGTTCCAAAACAAGGTCCATCAAGGCTTTGACCCCTTCGCCGTGGGCGGCGGAGATGGTGTAAGGCTCGCCCAAGGCCAGTTCATAGAACTCGGCCTTAGCCGTTTCCGTTAAACCTTCGGCCTTATTGACGACGAGATAGGTCTTCTTACCGGACTCGCGCAAATTCTGGGCAATTCGCTGATCCTGCGGCGTTAAGCCGGCGCGTCCGTCCACTAAGAACAAGACGACGTCAGATTCGGTAATCGCCAACTGCGCCTGTCCGGTCATCTCTTTGACGATGCCTTCGGTGCGGATCGGTTCAAAACCGCCCGTATCGATGACTAAGTAAGGTTTATCGCCGATACGACCGTCGCCGTAATGACGATCTCGGGTCAGACCCGGGAAGTCTGCCACTAAAGCGTCTCTCGAACGCGTCAGGCGATTAAACAAGGTCGACTTTCCGACATTCGGACGACCAACAAGCGCAATGACTGGAACCATAATTCTTATCTATTCGACAAATAAGCAACGTCGCCTTTACTGGTTTGGAAAATAGCGCCTGCACTAAAAGGCTGTGCCTGCGTTACGATCGGACCGCTCAAACGAACACGCGCCATTTCTTCACCGGTTCTCGGCGAAAGGAAATGAACATAACCGTCTTCATCACCGACAGCCACGGCGCCCGGGAATACGACCGGCGCGGAAAGTCCGCGGTAGAGCATGGTCTTATTGGACCAGCGCTGTTCTCCGCTTTCGCGGTAGAAGGCCTGGACTTCTCCGTTGACGCTGACGGCATAAACGTTGTCTTCGTCAATGGCAGGACCTGCGACGGCATCAATCTTTTGCGTCCATCTCGTCTGTCCGTTGGTGCTGTCCACACAAGTTACAGCGCCCTGGAAGGCGGCGGCGCAAACTAAGTTGTCGCTGAAGGCCGGCGCCCCGACAACGTCAACCAAACGTTCGACTTCGGTCACGCCTTTCGCTTGGGCGACTTGGAATTCAAACATCGGTTTTCCGGAGGCAATATCCAAAATCACGATATGGCCGTTCGGCTGTCCGACTAACAAAAAGTTATCATGAGCCAGCATTCTTGTGGGTAAACGGACCGTCAAAGCGGGCTGACTTCTCTGATAAGTCCACTGCAGTTCGCCGGAGGAAGCTTCAAAAGCAGAGACTCGGGTATCCATCGTGCGGGCGATCACTAGGCCGTGAGAAACCACGGGAGGAGAAGCCAGCTCCGTTGTCAGTTTCTTTTCCCAGCTGACCTTGCCTTCGGCATCCACAACTTCCAGATTGCCGTCCCAAAGACCGACAGCTGTAACGTAGCCGTCAGAGCCGACACCCCCGGTAATCGGGCTGTTAAAAGAAACGGACCATTCGGTTTCACCAGTCCTGGCATTTAAACGAGTCAGCGTCTTTCCGCCGGCTGCAAACACCATATCGTCATATACCGCGGGAACTAAGAAGCCTTCGGCAGAGGAAAGTCCTTTGGACCAAACCTCGGTGACTTCCATGCTCGGTGTAAATTTCACCAGCGGCATGGGTTCATGTTTAGGACTGGAACAAGCCGAAAGCAGAACTGCTGCAGCGACTGCGGCCGCAATCTTGAGTTTTGTACTCATGAATTATTCCTTGGGTAAAGAATTTAATTTGATTTCGATGACGCCGACCAGCGGATTGGTCATAGGCGCATGACGCAAGGCGTCTTCCCAGCTTTTACGAGCAGCGGCAACATCGCCTTTGGCGAGATAGAGGTCGCCCATACGGTCATAAACAGGAACTTCTTCGCCTTTAGCGTCTTTAACTGCATTGAGAACAGTCAGGCCCTGATCATATTTGCCTTCATCAAGATAAACACCAGCCAGACGGACAGAAGCGAGCGGCTTGAGTTCGGGATACTTGTCGGAATCAACGATCCACTTGAGTGCTTTTTCTGCTTCGGCATACTTACCGGCGGTTTCCGCATTATGCGCAGCAAGCAGAGCCCCCATTCCGGCGTACGTCGTCGAAGCATAGCTTTCGTGCAGACGGCCGGCGATTGCCTGAACGCGAGCCTCATCCTTCATATTGCTTGCCTGAATCATCTGTGCGTACAGAACACCGGCATCCGTCGATTCTTTCATCTGATACCAGCGCCAGCCCTGAAAACCGGCGGCGCATAAGCAGGCGACCGTCACGACGGTCAAAATTAAGTTACCCCATTTCTCCCACCAAGCCTTAATCTCGGCAAGGGACTCTTGTTCTTCTAAGTCATAGGCCATGTAATGTATCTCCCGGTCTATTTAAAGGTTCTAAATTCAATTTCTAAAAAAAGAAGTAAACGTAAGGGGACGCCGGTTCCCTCTTCTTTTTAAACGTGCTGGCCGAGTAACGAGACCGCTTCGTCGATCGTAAGCGTCTTCTGTTCACCGTAACCTTCAAGGTTTTCACGAAGTGCTTTGAGGCCGACCTTTCCGGCCGCCGCTTCGTCGGCTCCGATCACCAATGCATAAAGAGCTCCTGAAGCATCGGCGCGCTTCATCTGGTTGCCGAACTTCATGCTGCCGCTGTGGATGATCGTCGCGATATCAGCATCTCTGAGTCTTTCAGCTGCAGACAGTGCGTTAAGGTAAAGCGCCTTGTCCCAAACGACGTAAACGTCGCATTCTCTGGATTCGGGCTTAACGCCGCATTCCTTCATGAGTTCAAGCACGCGTTCAATGCCCATGGCAAAACCGCAGGCCGGAGCATCGCGTCCGCCCAGCATTCCGATGAGCGGGTCGTAGCGGCCGCCCCCGCAGATTGTGCCCTGAGCACCGAGTTTATCGGTCACCCATTCAAAGACCGTGAGGTTGTAATAGTCCAAACCGCGGACCAGTCTCGGATTGACAACATAGTCGATACCTTCGGCTTTCAAAATTGCTTCCAGGTCTGCAAGGAACTGTTTAGATTCTTCGCCTAAGGAGTCATAGAGCTTCGGCGCATTATTGACCAAGTCCTGCATGTCGGGGTTCTTGGTGTCGAGAATGCGCAGCGGGTTGGAATAAAGACGACGAGAAGCGTCTTCGTCCAGAATATCTTTGTGAGCCTCGAAGTATTGGATCAATACTTCTCTATAGGCTTTGCGGTCTTCAAGCTGGCCTAAGCAGTTGAGTTCAAGGCGAACCGGAGCAATTCCGAGGCGCTTCCAGAGGCGGTTAAGCATCAGCAGCTGTTCGGCATCCGTATCCGGGCCTTTGAAACCCATGGCTTCCATGCCGAACTGATGGAACTGACGATAACGTCCTCTCTGGGGGCGTTCGTGACGGAACATCGGGCCCATGTACCAAAGACGCTTCGGTCCTTCATAAAGAAGATTGTGTTCAATACAGGCACGTACGACAGAGGCCGTGTTTTCCGGACGCAGAGAAAGCTCGTCGCCGTTTAAGGAATCGACGAAGGAATACATTTCCTTTTCAACGATATCAGTCACTTCGCCGATACCGCGTTTAAACAGACGAGTCTGTTCGACGATCGGAGTACGAATGTGCTGATAACCGTAAAGTTTCGCCAGAGAGGAAGCTTCTTTTTCAAAGAAGTGCCAAAGAGGGGCATCTTCCGGCAGCATGTCGCTCATGCCGCGAATTGCCTGAATCTTTTCAATCGCCATTATTGTTCCTTAGCATTTTGGTAATTTTTCTGAACGTACTCTTCGATGAGCGAATGGAATTCTTCGCTCATCTTCGGCCCTTTCAAAGACCCCCATTTCTTACCGTCGATAAAGACGGGAGAAACCGGCGCCTCGCCTGAGCCCGGCAGAGAAATACCGATGTTTGCATGACGGCTCTCTCCGGGGCCGTTCACGACACAGCCCATCACCGCCACATTCATGTTTTCAACACCCGGATTATGCTTGCGCCAATCCGGCATTCTCAACTTAATAAAATCCTGAGTTTCCTTTGCCAGCTCCTGGAAGAGGCAGCTGGTCGTGCGTCCGCAGCCCGGGCAGGAAACAACCTGAGGCGTGAAGTTCCTCATCCCGAGAGCCTGCAGGATCTCGCACGCAAGTTCGACTTCCGCTGTACGAGACTGGCCCGGTTCCGGTGTCAGCGAAACACGGATCGTATCTCCGATATTTTCCAGCAGGAGCACGGAGAGTGCAGCGGTCGTAGAAACCGTACCTTTAAGTCCCATTCCGGCCTCGGTCAAACCGAGATGCAGAGGATAAGCACAGCGAGCCTCGAGCTCACGGTAAACGGCGATCAAATCCTTGACGCCGCTCACTTTCGCGGAAATAGCTACCTGAGAGGGCTTCATACCGAGCTCAACAGCTCGATCCGCATTTTCAACCGCGCTTCTTACTAAGGCCTCACGAAGTACTTCTTTTGCGTCGAGCGGATTCTCGAGCTTTTGATTTTCCGACATCATGCGGGCCAAAAGATCTTGGTCGAGCGAGCCCCAGTTGACGCCGATTCGAACGGGCTTGTCATACTTCTTCGCGAGCTCAATCATTGTGCGGAAATTTTCTTCCTGCTTGTCGCCTTTTCCGACGTTGCCGGGATTGATTCGATACTTAGAAAGCGCCTCGGCGCATTCGGGATATTCGTTCAGCAGTTTGTGGCCGTTGTAATGAAAGTCGCCTACCAGCGGAACAAAGCAGCCTGCTTCATCCAGCCTCCTGCGAATTTCAGCGATCGCTTTTGCAGCTGCCGGAGTGTTGACCGTAAGACGAACAAGCTCGCTTCCTGCCTGAGCGAGCTCTAAAACTTGTTTAGTCGAGGATTCGACATCGGCCGTATCCGTGTTCGTCATGGACTGGATCACTACGGGGCGGCCGGCGCCGATCTCAACGATATTGTCCTTCCAGCGGACAATCATCGGTTCTTTTTGTGAAGAGGACATTCGTTATTTTTGAACCAAAGTAAACACGGTGGAAGTCGCGCGATTATTGATATTCAGATCAACAGGTGCGCCGTCAACTTTCACAAAGCCCTTAGCACGGTTGCCGACGGAGACTTTGAAAGGATACGGAACTTCATAATCCCGAGTTTCACCGCTCTTTAACTGAGCATTGTGAACGAGCTTCTTGTCCTGGTAAACACCGAACCAGCATTCCCCGCCTTCGGCACCGATCGTCACTTTGTACGTTCCGTTGGCGGATTTCGGAACCACGAGATCCCAGCGGCCTTCAGCTTCGTTATGAGTCAGCGTCAGCAGTTTAGACGGAGCAGCAGCTGCCAGCGCTGCAGCGGCAGCTGCCTTCTTGGCCTCTTCTGCTAAGCGCTTTTCTTCAGCAACTTTCGCTGCGGCTGCTGCCTCAGCTTCTTTTTGCAGTTTTTCTTTTAATGCGGCATCCCGATCAGCCTGTGTCTGAGCTTCTGCTGCGGCCGGAGCCGAAGCAGCGGCAGCGGGCTGAGGAGCGGGTTCAACCGTTGTGTTGGAAACCAAAACAGGAACGGCTTCAGGAGTCTTTGCAAGTTCAGAAGCCGGAGCGGCTGCCTCAGCCGGCTGTGTAGCCTCTGCCTGAGGAACTTCGGCAGCTTTTTCGGTTTTTTGACTCATGTAGTAGTTGTAGCCGATCCAACCCAATGCGATTACAACTGCTAAGAAAAGCAGTCCGGCAATAAACTTACCGACAAAGTTTTTCGGCTGAGCATCGTGATAAGGAGCGAGCTCCTGAGTCGTGCGGCGGATGAACGTACGCGGATCTTTATCGTCCGGAGCCAATGCCGCATTAAAGAGCGAAATGATCTTGGCTTCATCGACGCCTAACAAACGGGCATAGCTGCGCAGGTGGGCGCGAGCGTAAACAGGGGTCGGAAAAACTTTATAGTTGTCCGACTCCAATCCTTCGATCTGATCCGGTGAAATTCTTAGTTGAGAAGATACCTGATCAATACTCAATTCTTTATTTTCACGAGCAATACGCAACAAGCCGCCGTACGTCGTTGCTTCAGACGGCTGGTCTTTGGCTTCCAAGTTGATATTGTTCTCAGACATTTTTCTCGCCTCCTGTTGCCTTTGCCGGGCTCTTAATCTCTTTGATGATTATCTCGCGATTTGCTCTCTTTTCTGCGAGCTTAGTACGGTCTTTAATTTCCCCGGCCAACTGACCGCAGGCCGCATCGATATCGTCACCGCGGACCTTTCTCACAGTAGTGACAATACCTGCGCCGTTCAGTCGGTCGGCAAAAGCTTTAACCTCTTCGGGCTTACTGCGCTCAAGACCGGATCCCGGGAAGGGATTAAAGGGGATCAAGTTGAACTTGCAGGGAATGTCCTGAACCAAAGTAATCAGTTCTTTGGCCTGTGCGAGTGAATCATTCACGCCGCCGATGAGAATATATTCAAAGGTGATGAAATCTCTCGGGGCGTGTTCCAAATAACGCTTGCAGGCCGCGAGCAGCTGCTCGAGCGGATGCTTGCGGTTGACCGGCATGATCTTGTCTCTAAGCTCATTGTTCGGAGCATGGAGACTTACTGCCAATGCGACCGGACACTGTTCGGCAAGCTTATCCATCTGCCTGACCAGGCCGGAAGTGGAGACGGTAACGCGGCGGCGGGATAAGCCGTAGGCGTTATCGTCGAGCATCAGTTTCAGGGACGGGATGACAGCGTCCAAATTCTGGAGCGGCTCACCCATGCCCATCATGACAACATTGGAAATTACTCTTTCGTTTTCATCGGTGATACCGAGATCTTTTCTTAAAGTGTGTTCGGCATGCCGAAGCTGACCAATAATTTCCGATGCTTTCAAATTACGGTTAAAGCCCTGCTTACCCGTCGAACAAAACAGACAGTTCATTGCGCAGCCGGCCTGAGAAGAGACACAAAGCGTGCCGCGGCCGTCCTGAGGAATATAAACCATCTCAACGGCGTTACCGCTGCCGACGTCAAGCAGCCATTTACGAGTTCCGTCAGCAGCTGTTTTATCCCGAATGATTTCGGGACCCCGAATCTCAGCAACCTTCTCGAGTTTGGCTCGGAAGGACTTGGCGAGATCCGTCATTTCAGAAAAATCGCGTGCTCCGCGGCGATGAATCCAACGCTCAAGCTGTTTCGCACGGAAAGGCTTCTCTCCGAGATCTTCACAAAACTTCTTCAGCCCCTCGGCATCAAATCCAAGGAGGTTCACTTTCTGAGGCAACTTTTCTTCTGTCATGATCGGGTGTTATCCCCGCTTGCGCGGGGATATTCTTTACATCGCTAACTAAACTACATGCGCGGTCGATTAACGGCCGGCGTAGATGTCCATCTGCGGGAAGAAGAAAGCGATTTCAACGGCAGCTGTTTCAGGGCTGTCGGAGCCGTGAACAGCGTTAGCGTCGATAGACTGAGCGAAGTCGGCTCTGATGGTGCCCTTGGCAGCCTTCTTCGGGTCGGTAGCGCCCATGAGTTCACGATTCTTCATGATGGCATTTTCACCTTCGAGAACCTGAATCTGAACGGGACCGGAAACCATGAAGTCAACCAGATCTTTGAAGAAGGGGCGTTCACGGTGAACAGCGTAGAAAGCTTCGGCTTCCTGGCGGGAAAGCCACTTCATTTTGGAAGCAACAATCTTGAGGTTGTTAGATTCAAAGCGGGAGTAAATCTGACCGATAACGTTTTTGGCAACTGCATCGGGTTTAATAATCGAAAGTGTGCGTTCAATAGCCATTTCAATCTCTTAAAAACGAAAAAAGTAAAAAATAGAAATGCAGAGGATTCCGCACTTCTTTTTGTCTAAAAGACAATCGGTTGATTTTATCATGCAGGGATTAAGGACTAAGGTTTTACGAGAGGCTGAAACGCCTGATTACTTAGTTTTCCGCTGTGCAAGGTTTCCTGCAACCGGTCAAGGTGCAGGCGTATTCGAAGGTTTGAAACGGTAGGTCAGGCCGAGCAGGATCAAGTTAATCACAGCTACCACGATGAACGTCTCCAAACCGGAAGAAACAAGTTCTGTGGCGCGATCCTGCCAGATCATTTTCGGAACTTCAATAAAAACTACGGCGGTAAATGCGACCGGAAGAATGATCGCGAAGCGAAGTGCTTTGAGGGTCACGAGTTTGCTTTCGACATAGAAGCTTCTGGCAAACCAAATCGAGGGAAGGATAAAAAGCAGATAGATCGCGACAGAAGCTTTGACAAATGTGTAGGCGTGGATCATCAGTCCTCCGTTTACCGAAGCGATATCGTGCACTACCCAAACCAAGAAAGCCAGCATGCCCGGTTCAAACAGCATGATTAAAGACAAAATCAGCACAGCAGAAACCGGAAGTCTCGGACGATGGATCTTTAACTGCCGCGCCAGCCATAATGAGCAAAACAGCATCACAGTTGTTGCAATCAGTGTGCGGACAGCCATAAGAAATTCCATGCGTTCACTCCTATTTCTTTTCCCGATCTTTCTTCGGCTGGTGACTAATGGGATAATTATCCGCTACCTGCGGACTCATTCTCAGGTAAGCAGTGATCACCATGAGCACTGCAATATAAGCACCCATCGTATATCCGGCAGGAATCGCCACCGTAAATCCGTGAGAGCCCAAGATAATGAGCGGCAGAATGCCGGCTGCCAACACAATAAAGAAAGCCGAGGACCACATGATTCTCAGTGCCCGAACCAGGCTTTCGCGGTTGTGACGGATGTAAAGCAGCCAAGAAGCAAAAATGCTTTGACCGATGGCAACCAAAATACAAATCATGGCGAGCGCCACATACAGCTGGTCCAGCGTGGCCATCTTATGAATGGTTCCGTAAAGCAGCGATATGCTCGGAGACTCGTAATTGGCGCTGGTAAAGCTCAGCCACAGAGAAGGAAGAACATCGCGAATCAGACTAATTGAAAGGAGCGGCAGTCCAATAAACAGGAAGACAATACAAAGCGCCAGCCCCCACGTCGAGATGCCCTGCCCTTTGGTTTTGACGACATAGGTCGGAAACCAGACACAAAAGCCCAATGCAAACAAAAAAGCAAACCAGTACTCAAATACTCCGCTTTCTTCCACTCTCTTTCTCCTTAGTTTTTATTTGTTTATTCGTTGCTGAATGTTTTTCCAGCGGCCTCAGAATACTTTACGTAAATACCCACGCCTAAGGCAAGTACCAGCGACAGGCATAAGAACGGTAGGTCTTCTTTGGCAAGATTTACTCCGAAAGATCCGAACAGCAGATACGGCGCAGCTGCCTGAGACACCAGATTTAAGAGGTAGCCGAGACCCGTGAAGAGCAGGACTAAATTTATCGTCCCGCGGGCGCGGCTTTCCACGATAAGGTAAGCCGCATACAAAAAAGAAATGATGGCCCCGGTCGACAGTCCCCAGCTCATCCAAGAAAGCGTCAGTACCGAACCCACCCCCCAGGATGCAAAAGGCAGCATCGTGTTGTTGAGCTCGGCGTTATTCACGTACGTGAGCACGGGCAAAAGGATCATCAAAATAGAGGCAGAAAATGCCAGACCGAAACTTAAGTCCTTCTTGAAAAATTTTAGGGCGAAGGCCGGCACTAGAATGATGACCAGCAGCTCCGCCAAAATTTTTACAAACAGAATTACGATCTGAAAAACCAAAGACGTCATTTCCGTTAAATCTTCGGTTCCTCGGATCGAGCTTCCTGCTCAGCCTCTTCAGTCATTCCGCCGATTTCGATTTCATCGATTTCGTCGATTTTTTCCGGCTTAGGACCCGGTTCAAAAACGGCAATGCTTTCAACGTGCGCCGTATGCGGGAACATATTCATCACGCCGGCAGACAGCAGTTTCCAGCCGCCTTCCCTTACGAGCAGCGCAGCATCGCGGGCCAGCGTTGCCGGATTGCAGGAAACATAAACCAAACGAGCGGGACGCTTATCCGTGTCCGCGAGCGAGCGGCAAAGCGCCATAGCGCCTTCACGAGGCGGATCGATCAGAACACGATCCACGCCGCCAAGCTTGTTCCAGACGGCATCCCAATCGTCCAGCGTCCAGTCAAACAGGTTACGAGCCTCAAATTCAGTCTTGTCTGCGAGATTATTGTCTTTTGCACCTGCACGGGCACGATCAACCAGTTCGGTGCTTCCCTCGATACCGAGAACTTTTGCTGATCTTGTCGCCAGCGGCAGCGTAAAGTTGCCGAGACCGCAGAAGAAATCAATGACTTTGGACGAGGGTTCAAGATGCAGCAGACGAAGCGCTCTGGTGACCATCACTTCATTTAAGCGATGATTTACCTGAGTGAAGTCTGTCGGTCTGAAGACGACTTCCACACCGGTTTCTCGATGGTGCAGTTTCAGTCGAGTCGCATTTTCAGGGTCCATCGGATAAATGGAATCCGGGCCTTTCGGCTGATACCAAAAATCGACGCCGTAGTCTTTTTGGAACTGTCTGAGTTTTGCTTCATCATCAGCCGTCAGTTTTTCCAAGACACGAAGCACTAAAGCCAGCGCTTCATCTGTCACGGCCAATTCAATCTGAGGAAGCTTCTTGCGAAGCGATAAAGAGTTAATGAGTTCGCGCAGGGGAACCAAAAGATCGCTGACACGCTTGGGAAGAATTTCGCAGCTCTTCATGTCTGCGATAAAACTGGAACGCTTTTCATGGAAGCCCACGAGCACGGTTCCTTTTTTCGCGACTTCACGCACAGACAGACGGGCACGATGACGGTATCTCCATGCAGAGCCATAGATCGGTGCCAGAACCTGTTCAGGGCGGACTCTGCCGATATGCCACAAGGCGTCCATCAAAACCTTTTGCTTCATGGCCACCTGAGCATGGGCCTCGAGATGTTGCATGGCGCAGCCTCCGCAGCTGCCGTCCTTGACGCCGAAGTGAGGGCACTTCGGCAAAACGCGAAGCGGGGATTCCTTATAAATTTCGGTTGTCAGTCCTAATTCAAAAGAAGGTTTGCTGCGGTAGACCTCGTATTCGACTTTCTCGCCGGGGAGCGCCCCCTCGATGAAAACGACTTTACCGTCACGGCGTGCGACACCGCGGCCTTCCTGATCCAGAGACTCAATAACGGCGACATACTTTGCCCGTTCTTTTTTAGCTCGTGCCATGAATTTTCCTAACTACTAACTTAGCGCTTTTGGAGCATTGTAAGAGGATCGATCGGTTTGCCGTTTTTACGTATTTCAAAATGGACACGGGGAGAAACATCCGTTGTTCCCATCACGGCAATCGCCTGGCCCTTACGAACTTGATCGCCCTGTTTTACCGAGATCGATTTCACCCGGCCATAGACAGAAACACAGCCGTCTTTATCGCGAATCATCACGACCTTACCGTAACCCTGGACCTGACCGTCAAAAAGCACCGTACCGTTCACAGCAGCGTGAACCTTTTCGCCTTCGGATCCAGCGATATCGATACCTTTATTCAAGCCGCCGAAATTCTGAATAATCTTTCCTGAAGCCGGCCAGCCGTAGGTGCCGTTTGCGCTGCCGACAGAGCTACTTGAAGAAGCGGTCTGGGTAGTACTTGCAGATGCGGCAGGAGCAGCGCTTGAAGAGGTCGAGGGCTTAGCAGAACTGCTCGAACTCGTCTGTGTCTTGGTGTTGGCTTCAACTCTGCGGATATTGGCGTCCGTTGAAGACGATACGGACAAGCGAAGTTTCTGACCGACCAATAGGTGGGACGGATTCGTCAAGTGGTTTTCGCGCGCAACCACGGCGGGATCGAGGCCGTAGCGGGAGGAAATCGCATACAGCGTGTCTCCGGGCTTAACGGTATAGACGGATGCCGTCGCTGAACCGTCCGTTATCGGGGCATTGCCTCCGGTAAACGAACAGCCGGCTATCACCGAAGCAAACACCATCGGCCAAAGATACTTACTGCAATTCATAACTCCTCCATGAGCCTCTTTTATTTCTCTACCGAACAGATTTTAAGTAAAAACCGTCCTAATCGTCAGAACAAATCGAATTATTCTCAGGACTGAAAGCTGTTACACCACGTCCGAACGGTATCCAGCATCCCGTAATTCGTCATATCCACTTGAAGCGGCGTAACGCTGACGTAATTGTGCGATGTTGCCCAGAAATCGGTTCCCTGAGTGCTGTCACGCGCGTCACCGGCGGCGCCGAGCCAATAAATCGTCTCGCCTCGCGGATTAACCTGCTCAATCACGGATTGGGCGGCGTGACGACGACCGAGACGTGTCACGACTAACCCAGAGAGCTGGTCAATCGTTGTGTTGGGGATATTGACATTCAAAAGGAACGGCGCAGGAAGCGGACTTTTAATAAAGTTGTCCACAATGTACTCGGCCACCTCCGCGGCGGAATCCAAACAAGACCAGCCCGAATGCACCTGAGAAAAAGCAAAGGACGGGCAACCGAACAAGAATCCTTCCATAGCGGCAGCGACGGTTCCTGAATAAAGCACGTCGTCACCCATGTTCTGGCCGCAGTTGATGCCGCTTAAAACGATATCCGGTTTTTGAGGCAGCAAGCCGGTTAAAGCAATATGGACACAATCCGAAGGCGTACCGTTCACAAAGAAAACATTTTCCTGAACCTGACGAACGGAAAGCGGACGGTTAAGCGTTAAGGAGTTACTGGCCCCGCTGTGGTTTTGTTCGGGTGCAACCACTGTGACATTGCCGAATCGGCGGATACGACGGGCGAGTTCCTGAATACCGGGCGCTAAATAACCGTCATCGTTTGAAATCAAAATATTCATCGCTTTCCTCAGATAGCCGAAGTTTTCAGTCCTCAATTATCGCGATTTTCCGACTTCTTAGCCAATGCCGCGAGCGCAGACCGAGGACTATCAGAGGAAAGAATTTTTAGAGGCGCCCGAAAAAGCAAAAGCCGCAGGTATGCTAAATCTCTGCGGCTGTGCATCGATGTCGGCAATCGGCCGACGAAATTATTTGTCCTATCGAATAGATTAGGCGGTAGCCTTAGACAGGGTCATTCCTGCGGAAACAGCAACGACTTTTTGCTTCTTCTCTTTTTTCTCAGACTTCTTAGCAAGGGAGATCAACTGAAGAGAAGCCCCGGCTAATAAAAGACGAGTTTTCATTGGAAGAGATTCAGGCATTTAGTCCTCAAAGGTTGTTATGAAATCACCTTCCAATTTAGTAATTCAATATGACAGCTTTATGACAAAAATGAGATAAATCTCAAAGTTTAGTGTTTATCCTTAGACGCTTACCATGACGCGGTAACCTCTTCTTTCAAGTTTGTCGCGGATTTTACAAAGTGACTCTTTATCTGCCTTTTTTAAACCGGCCGCCGGTGTGTCGCGGTCAAGGGTGTAAATCATGACTTCCCGAGGCTTGATTTCTTCCAGCACATCAATCCACGGATCTACAAACTCGTCTGTCGTGTTATCCACGGACTGTCCTTCAAACTCACCTTTCATGAACATCGTCTGAATAATCGGACGAACCGTCATGTTTTTGAGTTTCTCGATGACACCTTTTACATCGTACTTGGCGTTCGGACGATCAATGCGCTTGATGTAGTCCGCGTTTACGGTATCGAGCTTCATAATCGGGTTGTCCACTTTTGCCAAAGCTTTAACAACCTTCTCGCGCGCAAGGAAGGTAGAGTTGCTTAAGACGCTGATTTTTGCGTTGGGAAAATAGCGATCTCTAAGCTCAATCGTGTCATCAATGATGAGGTCAAAATCAGGGTGAGACGTCGGTTCTCCGTTACCGGCAAAAGTAAAGACATCGGGAACGACGCCTGTTTTCTGCAGATAAATAAGTTTCTTTTCCAGAGCTGTTCGAACTTCTTCCCGCGTAGGGAGCTTGCGTTTGGCGTCGTGGTCTTTATTAAAGCCGCATTCGCAGTACACGCAGTCAAAAGAGCAGACTTTGGCTTCAGCCGGCAAAAGATTGATCCCTAAAGAAGTACCTAAGCGTCTGGAATGAATCGGTCCGAAGATTGGTGAAGGAAAAAGAATACAAGCCATGCCGACCTCCTCCGTGAGAACCGCAAATAACAAAAAAGGCTGCCACTTGGACAGCCTTTCGAGAATTTGTGGGGCGGCGGGATTCGAACGACCCAAATAAATCAAAAGGTTATATCCTACTCAGATCAAATTGATACATTTGTTGGTACATTTGACGTTTTCGATCTGGAAGACAGCCCACTAATTAATATATTAGCGGAAAGATTCTGGATTGTCTTTTAAACCTCTGGGGTGTCCATTATCGGAGTTGGATGGCACATCTTTCAATGATTCGTCTATCGCTGACTGCGCGCTCTGCACATTCTGCAAGAGTTTTTGAAGAGAGCTCAAGTGCGCGTCTAAATCGATCACACTCTCCAAGCTCCCTCTGTAGGCGTCGCTGAATCTGGGCGTCTCGCTCGCGCACCCGGAGAGCAGAATCGTTAAGGACACCAATAGACTTTTCCAACTGCGCAATTTCTTTATCCTTTCTATGTAACGTTTCTATCTGGTGAGTAAGTAGCTGCTCCCGCTCCTGCGTCCAACGTAACTCCGTTTCCTGTTGCCCGAAGTGATACCCCAGGACACTGGAGAACATGACGGCGGCGGTGACTAAAATTATTCGGATCATTTTCTGAAAAAGAGTTCTAGTTCTGCGTCCGGCGCAAACCACATTCATTCTTTTAAAAATATTTTCTTTTCTTCCGCTCTTCGGTTTACCAGCCCTGGGAGAACCTGTCCAGCACTTTTCCTCCATTTTGGAAATTCTTCAGCAGCACCTTCATAATCTCCCGCGTTTAGTTTTCTTAGTAATGTTGATCTTCTGACGGCAGGCGTCAAACCAAGGTTAAACAACCAACTCATCAAGGCAATAAACTGATTCTCCGTGACTGGAACTTTGACAATGGCTGCTAACTCCTCCTGTGTTTGAACCAGGTCTTTAGTTAGGAGGTCGTATGCTTCATTGCGTGTAATGTGCTCACCCGGATGCACATCTTTCGTGTGGCCAAAACCAATGGTCCACACCCCAGCGGGACAGCGATAGGATTCAAGGGCTGGTCCGCCTTTGGGACCTTGCTCAAACTCAGATATGAACTGAGTTGCCAGTTCAGGTGGGTAAAGCAGGATATCTTGTGTCATTGAATTGCACCAAAATTTGAGTTACTCTGAATGGGTTACTTTTATTGTTAAAGGAACGACTATGGCAAAAAACGAAAAATCCTCTAAGGAACTTGCGTCTCTCGCTGGCAAAGTGCTCCAGCAGAAGACCTCTACTAAAACTGCTAAGAGCTTGGCGGGTTCTGTTTTAACGCAGGCTCCGGATCGTAAGTCTCAGAAGAAAAAATAGTTTGTCTACTTAGTATCTGTTTGCGGGGTATGCATATGTGCCCCGCAACTTGTTTACGATCCGCACCGCTTATGTGAGGAACAAGGACTACAACAGTATCTGTTTCTTTTCTAATAAAGCCCACAGAGGTAACCTCGGTAACTTTATATTCAAGTTCGTCCTCAAATTCCCATCCTGGAGGACATCCAAAGGTATCAACCCACTTAATTATCTCGATTCTCATTTAGGCTCCTTCGTATTGTGTAAGCCGTGCAGTTGTTGAACTTCTTTTTTGAGAGATTCAATATCTGAACTAATGCGTTCAAGCTGCTTCAGATTCTCAGTGTTTGAAGTTGCTCGTCTGTTTAGCTCGTTGATCTGGAGGCGCTGGAGAGCTGTTTCGTTCTCAAGACTGTTGATCCTGTCCTGCTGCGACACGATGGTGTACTGATTCAACTGAGCGTTTGTTAAATACCCAGCTAGGTAGAAGGCAAGGAATAGGACGAGCTTTATCAGCCCTGCAAATACTGAGCGCATACTAATTGCCATGGTTCGCTCCATTGTGGACAGTGAGTTTTAATTTGCCTGTAACAACACCGTAAAGGGTGTTCATAATTTTCAGGCCGAAGTAAGCAGAAACCCCCGAGCACGCTCCAATCCATTCCCAACTAAGTTTGGAGGTGCGGAGGATCAGATAGACAATGAAGCCAGCCGCGCAACTGGATATGAATTCAACAAACCACCGCGGAAAATTCCAGCCCCGTTCCGCTCGCACGTACGGCATAGCAGAACCCGATGCCGCACATATAAGAATGAGCGTGAACACTATTAGGTTTACCGTGCTGGCAAACTCGCTGAGGCTGAAATCTGTTTCCATGTCTATCTCTCTTTTTAGACATGGTAGGAGTGCCCCAGAGTTCAATGCGCACACCTAACGAAAAGCCCCTCAAGTCGAGGGGCGGGACGGTTAAGAGCCAATAGCTTTTGTAAAACTCAAAGTTCCAGCGGCTGTTTGTGAAGAAGTTGAGTTGTAGTCATAGCGAAGAGTTTGTCCTTTAGCTACAGGAATAGAAATATGATTCCAGTGAACAATGCCGTCAGCTATGCCTCCAGCGGTGAGCGACACATCACTATCCGCACACAAGTAAGCGAAGGTACAGAAGCTTCCCGTGCTCAAGTGGGCGTATCCATCGGCAGGAGCGACATAAGTTGCATTTCTAATGTCCCCCGATAAGGTGGCTATTTTTACCCACGACGTGCTTGAAGGCCCTGCATAAGCCTGATGGCCTATGAACTCCGTGTCACTTCTCTTCACGAACTTGGAGAGGAGGAGCGTAAGCAATGATTTCAGCATGACGCACCTCCTAAACCCACCTCACGTTTGACTGACAAACGGGATGAAGTGAAGGATCGAATAATTTCCTCGGTTATCTGCGGTTGCCTTGAAAGAAACCGTTTGGCCTCTATTAACCTGCACTGTAAAACCTTGGTAAATTCCAGTGCCTGACTGATCGAGATTAAATCTCGCACCAGAGGCGTTGACTTCCAAGTAACAAGCTCCTGACGAACAAGATTGCCCAAACACCAACAAACCGTCCGCTGGAGGAACATAAGAATGAAGGTCATTGTCGTTTGGAAGAGAAAGAGCAACCACATCCGAAGACGACACGTTCCGTTGTTGAGCAAACCATTTTTTCTTACTCTGCAAAAACTTCTCAGCAAAGAGCTGTACAAGTGCTTTAAGCAACATAAGCCACCTCCTTGCAGAATAAGTTTCTTAAGAGTTTGATACCCCCCCCCGATAGTTTTATAAAATCTAACCAAGTGAATAGTGCCGTAAATAATGTAATGGACGGAAGCCCCTTTTACGCAGGGAGTAAAGACTTTACCTTGGATTCCGCTTGCCCCCGGAACACCTACATCCAAAGTTCCCCAAACATTCACGCCGGACCATTCCCCTCCTTTGGTAGCACATACGAAATAACCATCTGTCGGAGCTACATAGGTATTTTCTACATTAGTGGTTGCATTGGAAGTCAAGTCAATATACTGGCTAAGCTCTGGCATAGCCTGATGTCCTACAGCCTCGGATTCCTGTTTGCTGTAGAACTTGCTCAGCAGGAGGCTCAGAATGTTCTTTAACATAATGCGCCTCCTGTTTGAAAACTATTTATTGCCGATACTCGGAACAAAGAAGACATATGCGCTCGTGGCGTTTGTCGATAGTATGTAGGCCACAGACCAGCCTTTTGAGACAGGAAGACAAAAGCCTTTATAAGATGCCTCTGTTGTATGGCACCCCTGCCAAACCTCCCCGTTGCTAAGCAGAACTTGCGAGGCAACCCCTTTGACGCAGAACCACCCGTTGCAAGGAGAGACGATAGAAACCCATTCTCCTGTCGCTGAAGGTGTGATATGCGTCGCTTGAACAGTTGGATTGGATTGGTAAGAAATCCAGTCGCTTCGGCTAACAAGGAATTTTTCGGCAAAAAGTTGAATGAGGGCCTTAAGCATGACAGAGCCCTCCGAACAAGGTGATTATACCCCCCCCCGATTGCCTTTATCAGGCCAACAGTTATCTCAGTCGTATTCTCAGCAAAAACCTTAAAAGTTTTTCCTTTTGCGATTGGCAGATTGAGAATCGGATATTGGTTCAAAGTAGTCTTTGCGAAAGTGCTTCTCTCCATGTGAGGAGGATTATCTCCTGCTGTTATTTGCACATAGGATTCTCCTGTGGCCTTTCCTCTAACAATCACATAGCCATCGCTTGGGGCAATGGTGGAGTCAACCACCTTCGTCCAGCTTGACACTGAAGTTGCCGAGGGAGAAAACTGAGTGACGGTTCCGTCATCAGGGTAGCTTGAGTGACTGGCCTCACTCGGTGTCGTTCGGCTATCGAGTAGCCGCTGAATAAGTTGTTTTAGCATTTAAGCTCCTTTTGTCGGGGCTTAAATGCCCCGTCTTAGTTTGGTAAAACTGGTCTGATTACAGCCCTATTGCCCTTTCCTCTCGCACCGACAATCACTGTTTGGCCCTTTGCGGCTCTTATTGAAGTTGCTATGTTGTAACGAGGATCTCGTACTATTTGTTGATAAAACGTATTCGCTAGAAATACGTCTACATAATGATCATCTACACCATCCTCTTGGATTAGCGAGTAAATCGTCACTATGCAGTCAAACGGGGCAACGTAAGAGAGTGATGTGATTCCGTCTTCCAACTCTATGGTTATCGTCTGAGCATTCGGATTCTCAACTCCTAACGCCCCGGCACTGCTACCATAGACAGTTAAACTACCCCCCCCCACTGCTTACAGCCCGTTTAGGCACAAACAGACTGCACAGCAGCGACATCAGTTTTTTAAGCATTGAAACCTCCTCTCATTTGTGATCTTGCATTGACTTTCTGCTGTAGCTCGTAAGCCAAAGCGGTCGGAAACTCGGGCCATGCCACGAACGGGAAACCCTGCACCTCGGGCAGGTTTCTGAGCGCCTGTCTGTATGTTTCTAAGGCCGTGCGGTCATCGTCCTCAAGGGCTGATCTCTTAGCTCCTGCTGACCGCGCCACGGTGATGTCAGGCAGTTTCACGTAATCGTCTGTGTCCGAGATTCTTGCGTTTCTTTCCGCTTTGATCTCGTTGCTGTAGCGCTCTTTGCAGAAGTCGTCGGAGTTTTCCGGAAGATCAGCCTGTGTGTAATATTTCCCATCAGCGCTCTGATAAAGCTCGTCAGTAATTAACTGAGATTTGACCGCAAACTGCTGACCGGATTTGAACTTGACTTTGGCTTTACCGATCAAGGGGCGCTCAAGAACTTCAACTTTGAGGTTGTCGGCTTTCAGGTCAGGCGTTGTGAAGGTATAGAGGTCATATCCATACTGGAAACCCTCAGGGCGGTTGAGCGGTTCAATCGGGATTTCCTCTTGAATCGTGTTCCCCTTCAGGTACTTCTTATCCACCAGTGCGATAAGCTCGATTGAGCAAGGCTCGACATGGAACCCCTGAACGTCCGACAAGGACGTGATTCTGCCGTTGCCCATCTTCACGCCGTACTTCGCCACGGGTTTGGATAACGCCTTGGTTAGGTACTCAGCTTTGATTTCAGATAATGTAGTCATACTGCTCCTTATGAATCAGATTCTTCTTCGAGGGCGTCGATTTCCGCTTGTGTCGCGCCGTTGTCTAAACAGAGTTGTTTAAGAATAGGGATGAGATAGGCGTCCACTGCTGCGGCAAATGAGGCTGTGACCCATGCTGTTATCGCTGTGGCAAACGAACTTGAGAACGCAGAGGCCCATCCGATGTTTGTTCGAGCTTGCGCCCGCTGAGCGTCTGTAAGATTGTTCTGCTCTGTGTACAAAATGGCCGTCGGAGCTGAACCCGTATCGCCCTTTGGCCCGTCATTACCCGTCTCCCCTTTATCACCCCTCGGGCCTTGAACGGAAAGTTTTATCCAATAGGTCTCGTTGGTAAGTGCGGTTCCTGCGGGCGCGGCTTTAATCGCCTCATAGACATAGCCGTCGGCGTCCTTCACTCGGTCAAGAATGCTGTATGCGGTCGTTGCGCTATACGTGCCTTTCCACGTGTAACGCACCTTTCCGATATTAAGCGTTGGCATAGTTAGCTTCTACCTCCCCGTTGTCGTTGATTGAAAATTCAGCAGGCGCAAGACCTACGTATTCGAGCTGAAGCATTCCCTCTCCGTTTACTTGGAACTGCCCGAAGCAAGTGGCATACGGGCTTTGCCCCATAGGGCCTTGAGGCCCGACACCACCGGCTGGCCCCGGACTGCCTTGCAAACCCCGCTCGCCGCGAGGGCCGCGAAGGTTTGAAATCTTTGCGCCGACCGTAGCGGTTGTCGCGGTTACAGCGGTAACTCGGTACAGGTCCCCGTTGGTTGTGTTAAGAACGAGGTCTCCTGCCTTGATGTATGTAGAAGGCGTCAGGTTCGATAGCGGGAATGTTTCGTTCTCGGATACCGACGGGCTTGTTCGGGTAGAGAATCCGGTTTGCGCCGCGATTGCTTGAATCTGCTGGAGGGCCTGTTGACATGTCAGCTTGTCGTCATTCGTAGAGTGCGCGTTGGCCTGCGCCTGGGCCGCAAGTTGCTCGATCGTCTGGAAGGTAAGGACTAGGTCATCAATCTCGTCCTTTAGCGCTTTGATCTCCGCAACATCACCTTTGACTGTGTCATAGATGGCTTGTGCCTGCTGCGCGTAATCATTGGCAGTGGAAGCGATCTCAAGGACTTCTGCCAATACCTCCTGCGGTGTGTGCTCCGATGTGCTCGGAACAATCAGGCATCGTCCGAGGGCTTCCTTCAGCTGCTGGCAGTAAATAGTCAGAGTGTCGAGAGCGTCATTAAGAACTTCCGGATAGAAGCCACCGGCATTGGTAAAGACCTTTTCTTGAAGGAAAGGAGCATTTGAGAGGATCGCCAGCGCTTTTCCGGACGGAAGCGCATTGTTTAAAGTGACCGTGCCTCCGGGAGAATTTTCCTGGTTATCGTTGAGCGTAACCGTGTAGTTCGTAGAGGCAAGCGTCTCGGAGACCGAGGTGTCCTTGTTGTCAGCAACGACAACGGACAAGTCGGACTCCTTCATCACTTTAAAGCTGAATGTGAAGGCCTTTGTCGAGCCGTCACTGATATAAGGACCGGCTCTCCGAAGTTCTTGTGAAATTGACATTAGCGATCTCCTTGCCATCAATTTTCATTTGACAGCAAGGAGGTTTATGGACGGGTTCTTAGTCCTTCTTCGCTTTTCCGGAAAGAACTCCCTGAACAAATTCACCAGCATCCGCGGGCTGGATGTCTCCCGCTTCAACTCCCGCCATGTAGCCCAACGGTTTCTTGAGGAAGCCAAGCGGCAGGCCTGTCACCACAGAGAGAAGATCCAGCATATTGCGGGTATAGGAGCGGGCGTTGACTTCCTCATCGTTAAGGATCTCAACGGTTTGTTGAATCGCCTTGCCGCTTCCTTCGATAAGGCCATAAGCCGGAGCGGTCATAATCCTGCCAACATAAGGATCGGTTCCCCAGATGAATCGCGCAACGTCCGAAACTGCTCCACCTTTTTGATCTTTGGCTAAGCTGGCGCCGGCAGTGTTAATAAATTGTCCGGCAATAGGAGCCATGGCCACCGCGTTCTTAAAGGATTCCGAGGCCAACATTCTCAGCATGTCGTCCATGCCGAATTCGTCATCATCTCCTGTATCCGGATCTCCGAAGACCACCGCCTCAATGAATTTCGCAACAACGGAAGGAATCGTCACAATCAATAGAGCGTCTCGAGCATACATGCCGTAACGCTTAATCAGTTTCTTCTCCATGCTGTCAGCGTGGAAGCGCTCATTGAGAAGATTGAACTGCATATTGAAGTAGTTGTAGAAAACAAGGAAGGAGCGGTACAAAGCATTTCCTGTTTCGACATTAGCAACGTTTTCCGGAGAGAAGTCGGACATCGTAGTGCGAATCACCGAATCTGCATCCAGGACCGCTTCCTCTGTAGTCCGTCCTTTCTGCAGCGCCTGGTTGTAAGCTCCGACCCATGTGATCGCATCAATCGGAATCTGACAGAAAGACTGCAGGAAGTATCCTTTCCGCATCAGGAAGTCATGGACAGGCTGAATGTATTTAGCCTTAGCAGCTACCGTCTTATTAAAGATTCCCTTTTGCTTCGTAACACGATTGTCCTGAGTGGAGGAAATCTTATAGATCTGAGACTGAAACTCCATTGCTCGGTCATTGAGGCGAGACATCATGAATGGAGAAAGCTGAGTGATTTGCTCAGTTACTTTTCTCGGGTCTCGAGCAAAGACACCGGCAGCGTCAATAAGATTTCGTCCGGAAACCTTGGTGAGCGCAATTGAGAACCCAGTGAACTGCTGCAGAGCGTTCACGACGTGGCCCATCATAATGTTAATGCCGGCAATACCTCTGAGTTCATTGAGTTTCTTGCTAATCCAGCCGCTTTTCCCGTCACTAACATCCTGAGTATAGGACCGTTTAAGCCAGGGCTTAAGCATGTCTTTCATGGTCGTAGGATCCTGAGAGTCGATTCTTTCCTTCAGGTCTTTATTGATGAGCAACTTAGCAACATCTTGGGCGACCGGAGAGATATAGCAGAATCTCAGAACTGAGGAAATATGGTTTGAAATGATCGCCATATCAAAGCTCAGAGGTTCGGTATAGTCTGAAGATCGGGTTTTGGTAAAACCAGGATTCGATACCGGCATCTGGCTCAGGGAGTCTTGCTTCGTGAGCTGGTCAATTTCATCAAACGTGGCCTTGTCCGCTACAAGGTATTTATCCGTTGTTGCCGGAACATAACCGCCTCGATATTCTCCCCACGGAGTTTGAATCGGAGAGGCTTCAATTTCTTTGAATGTGTAGCCATAAAGATCCTTGTAAGCCTTCTGCGCATCCTCCTTTGTCGACTCCAGAAGATCCCAAACCTGTTGTACGAAATCCATGTCCGCTTTTGTGATTGTGCCGTCGGCATAACACTGGGCAATGAATTGATCCCAACGCTTCGTATCTAATTTTTTATTGCCCTCGTTGTCTTCAACCATCTCGGCCCAGGCGTTTCCCTTTCCTCTACCGCCGAGCAAGAGCTTTTCTTTGTTCGATTCATTGCCGGTATGAAGAAGAGCGCCGATAAGCTCTGCCTTGGTTCTAAACGTGTAGTTGAGAGTCGGAGCGTAGATGTCTGTCCGAGACAACCATTCCTTCTGCATCGGTTTAATCATCTCTGCGAGTTTTTGCTGAAGTTCGCTGTTGCGATTGCGGAACTTAGCCGTAGCCTGAGCAACCGGATCGTAGATGTAGGATCTGAACGGATGGTTGGGATTGCCTGTATCCATTTTGTTGCACCAGGACTCAACACGAACAAGCGCAGATCCGAGACTTAAGAGGCCATCTTGTTTGAATTTCTCATAAGCGGTTGTTGCCTCTGTCTGTCCCACTGTGTTGTAAGACAGGTTCTGTGTGCTCATCTGGGCAATCAACTCCTTAGCCGCTTGCTCACGAGCTTCTGCTTTTGCCTCACGAGTAGTTTCCTTCCATTGACGAGAGATCGCAAAGAGCATATTCACATCTTCTGCTAAGGCCAGGAAGTCACCGTAAGTCAAAGTGCTGTACCCTCGGCCTCCCTGAAGTCCTCTGTAACGTTTAAATATTCCATCCAACATCTCATAAGTGGGACGAGCAATCTCTTCAAAAACATTGATAGTTTTCTCTACAGCCAGAAGGTCTACATCTTCGGGTTTAGTTTTTCCAAAGCCTTCAATATTGAAGACAGCGCGAAGTACATTAAGGACATCAAGGTCATAAGTCTTAGCAAGTTTCTTATCTGCAGAGAAAGCTTTTTTGCGGATTCGTTCAAAACGATCCACTTGCTTGTCGACATCAAGAGCTTGAAGCGCTGCCTGCAGATACATCAACTGCTGACGCTTGTATGCGGCGGCCCTTCCCTTATCCCCGCTGGCTAATGCTTCATAAGCCTTCCTAGAGGCTCTTGCCTGCATAGCCACAAAGTTCCGGGGATTGACGTTGTAAATAGGCATGTTGGCCAGCATCAATTCTGCAGAACGTTTGGCCGCTTCATTGATCATCCTCTGGCTGATTCCTGCAGGGCTTCCTGCCAAGTACTTAAACTCCGTTGCAACAAACCTTGCTCGGGCTTCGTTCTGCAGGGCCTCGGTAATCTGAGCATCAATGCCTGCCTGAGTAAAGTTTTCGGAATACTTCTCAATACATCTTCGAGTAGTTTCTTCTTCGATGCGCTCGTCTTTTCGTGTTCCCTCAAGAAGACCTTGGACCATATCTTGGACAGTCGCAAACGCATTGCCCTGACCTCGCATGAGTTCCATTACTTCAGACGGCGCCATTCCACCCTTCTTTGTCAGGCCAAGAGCGCTCAGCTTTTTGATTGCAGAAGAGCTGACCTTGGCGGCCGTCAATGCTTCCGGATCAAATTTCCAATTGATGCCAAAGGTTTCGTTGCTTTTCTTGATTAGTTCATAAGCTCGAGTTCCCGCCTCAGCCTCGATCTCTGCCGTAACGCCTTCTTTAACCTTGTCGCGGATTTCTTTGGCTTTGCGCTGGATCATTCGCAAGGTCTTGGCTCTGGCGTTCGAGTACCACTTCTCATCTTTCGCTTTTGCCTCATTTAACAGAGCTTCTCCATCCGCCAGCGCCTCATCGTGCGCCTTCTGCATGGCGATCCAATCTTCCTCGCTCATGTCTTTGGGCTTTTCGTCAAAGAGCGGTCGCATGGATTCAGATACTTCAGCCTGATAGAGGTCGGCTTCAGCATTGAGCATTCGATCCATAACGCGCTGAACTTCCTCAGAGAGCTGAGGCAGCTCCTCCCCAAATTCAGATTTGTACTGAGCCGCTCTTTGTTCGGCAACTCCACCCGTCCAAGCTCTATAAACATCCCTGATCCATTTACCGAGATTCTTGAAAACAGTGATGAGCTTAGGATTGTGCGGCTTACCTGTGGCCAAATAGATTTCGGTCTGATAGGCAAAGCGCTCGTGAAACTTTCTCTTCTCTTCGATGCTGAGGTTCTTCCATTCATCCAGCGACTTGAGGCCGAAGTCTTTCAGAAGCGTTTCTGCGTCCTGTTTGATAAGTCCGGAGACACCCGCTTCGCCAGCCAGCTGCATCAGGTTTTCAAGATACCAGTGGCTCATTTCATGGGCAAAGGTGGACAAGTCAGCATTCGGAGTCAGGTGGATTGTATTTTGTTTAGGGCTGTAGCCGCCTCGCTCGTTTGTTCCGTTCTGGAAGTAGACAAGAGAGTCCTGAATCTTTTGGGACAGTTGAGAGACGGCCTTAGCTCTCACAGTCTTGCGGTTACTGCTAAGTTCTACACGGATGCCCTTTTCTTCCAGAGCGTCAACAAGTTCTTTCGGAGCGTTCTCCGGCAATACCGCTCCGGAAAACTCTTCAATATTCGAGCGTTCTGTGACGGGTCTTGTGCTGATCAAAGTGACGTTAGTCGGCTTAAATCCTTCCGGAAGTTCCAAGCCAAGCTTGGCAAAAACTTCAGTCGCAGGAACATTGATGGACCGCGGTTCGATCTTTTCGGTTTGGTAATAACCAGAGAACAGCTCCCGAAGCTTGACTAGGTCTGCCTCGGTCTTTACACTAGCACCTGAGTCGTTGGAACCCCGAAGGCTATAGATGCCGGAGCTCTTGTTCCAACGACTTATTTTTTGGCTATTAGCGTAAACCAAAGCGTTATTTTGCTCCTGCAACGGAAAGTACAGCGTATTTTCAGGGCCCCAAGAGGTTTTTGCCAAATTGATTTCAGCATGCCTTCCGGGGCCATTAAATTTAACCGCCACAACAACGTTTTGATTATTTTCGGCCTTTAGGTCAAGCATGAAGAGATAGGTATTTTCTCTCCGATCATCTCTGAAAATTGCAATCGGATCTGTCAGTGCTTCTGGAATTTGCTTCAAAACTCGTTTCGAAATCTCGGGATGAATATGGTGAGAAGGACTAGATTTTTTTGCTCCTGGCAGGGCACCATCAAACATGTGAGGGGTAGCCCGAAGCGTTAAGAACTTTGCCCCAATCAATTTCATTACAAGCGGAGTTTGCTTGAGCATCACCACGTTCTGAGTGGGTTTTTCTTTTAATCCATCAACAAGCTTTCCCCAAGTATCACTGTCCTCTTTCAGTTTTTGTTCCGCCGTTTTTTCTGGAGCGGAAACTGCTGGATTCTCTTTCTGTCCAGCTCTTTTCTGAACCAGCTCTGTTCGTTCAATGCCAGCAGAAGACTGAATCTTCGGCGCAAATTCCGCAATGCGTTCCGGAGCGATATTGGCATCTTTGGCCAAACGCACAATACTGGCCGCCTGCAGCCGAGCATATTGCCTTGCAATTCTCTCCTCTCGATAGCCACTGATTCTGCTGGCCATAAGGCTTTGAGTCATGCTCTTAGTCAGGTCATCGAAGGCCTGAGCATACTTAGACTTTTGAACTTGGTTTACAGCTTGGTTGATTTCCTTTGTCGCCGCTTCCCTGCCTTCCTCTGTTGAAAGATCCCAATCGTTCTGGCCAACCCAGTCAGAGACAAGTTTGCGTGCCTTTTTCGCTTCGTAGGCACTGAGTTCGTCCGGATTGAATCTAAGGTGCTGAGTCAAAGCTTCTCCGAAAGGAGTTCCGGCAATATGGGCGGCGTAGTCTCCGGTAGAGATTTCAACGTCTCCGCCCGAAGCCACGGCTTTTTGAATAGCATTTCCTAGCTCAGGATTGATCTTCTTCAGGTCTTCCAGACGAACGTTTTTCTCTTGCATTGTCTGCGCAAACATTTCCCCATCTACGTAAATCGTGGGTTTGCCTGCGCTCTCTGCCTGGTTCTGAACGACCTCGGAGACAACTCCGGGTGCGGTTTCTCGAGCAGTTATTTCCGGAGCGATCTGGTTAAGGTTCTCGAAGAATTCCTGATTTCTTTGGGCGGTTTTAATCTTAGAGATGTGGCGCGTCATACCTACTGCGCCGCCTGCAAGGCCCAGTGCCCAGACGCCTTTAATCGTCTCAATCCCGATGTCGGCCAACCTATCCATTACTTCATCAGGAGTAATGGAATCAAACTGCACGTCTTTTGTGAGTTTCTTGGCGGCCTCTTCGGCAACAATGTTTGAAATTTCCTGAAGCTCTTCAACGCCTACCTCGGTTGCAAGGCCCGTTGTGAAAGCCTTGGCCACATCAACCGCCGCGGCTCTGAATGTAGGCTTTTTGAGCGCCTCGATTGTTTTTTCCTTGACCTTTTGGCCGAACATCTGCTTAAAGCCGGTAATGCCTAAGAGCTTTCCTCCGAATTTCGTGAGAACGGCGTCACCGATGGCTTCCAAGGAGCCATTAACAAAGCCAACCGTTCCGGACAATCTTCGGGCAACGTCATCATCAATGCCCGCCTCCCGCATATCCTTGTAAGCAAGACCGCCTTCAACCTCCTTTGAGGTTTCCATGACAGCGCCGCTCATTGTCATGAGGCCAAGTGCTCCAAGGGAAGCAGGGACGGCAACAGGTGCGCCCGCTAATGCAAGGGCACCTAAACCCAAGGCGCCTGCTCCCATACCGAGAGCAGCACCCTTAGCAGCAGTGTCTCCGCTGACGGTGAGCATCTGCCCAATCGTTTTCATGGTCGGATAGGACAGCCAAGAGTCTTTGAACTTTTCGTCCACTGCGGCCAGAGTGTCATCGATTTCTTTTGAACGCTTTTCAAAAGCGGCGTCTTTCGTTATCTTGCCTAAGCGCAGATCCTCATACATACGGCCCTGCTCGTTCTGCAGTTCTCCAGACAAATATCCGGCTCTCCAGCCGTCAAGAGTTTTGACCTCGGGCTCATAGTCTTCATCCTCCCGCTTCCACTCGGTTTCTTCATCTGCATAAGTCAAAGACTTCGGAGGCTCTGCAGGATTGCGTGCGGCCATCTTTTCCGCAAGCTCGTTGAGAAGAATGTCCGTCTTGGTCAACGGCTTAAGGTCGTTTTTCAGAACAGGAGCTTTATCTGGATTATTCGTTATGTAGTCAGAAAGTCCGGGGGATTGCTTCAAGGTGTTGGCCGTGCGAAGTTTCTCAAGGCGGTATTTCGATCCTTCAAAATCAGAATCCACTTCTGTCGGAGAAATTCCGAGCTGGCGGGAAATATCCAAGACTTCCGCTGTGCGCCCCGGATCCTTTCCGAGAACAAATTGGGAAGCAGAATACGCGTCGCGCTCGATAATCTCGTAAGGGTTGAACGGCTTGGCGGGAGGAACTGAAACCGGATTGACCGGCTCAACGGTCGGTCCTTCAGTAGGTTCTTGAGCAACCACAGATTGGGTTGTCGGTTCTCCCGGAACTTCCATAGAACCGTCCGGAGTTTCAATTGCTTGTTCGTCTGTAATGAAAGAATTCGGCATTTACTTTTCTCCAAACGCCATGTGCAGGGCAATGAGGTTGACTGCTTTCTTTGTGACAGCAGGATTTTTGGGGTCGTTCTTAGCTTGTCTCTTGGCCTCTGCGTAAGCCCTATTCATTAGTTCTGTGGGCAAAGGAATTCCTCCAATCTTTGCGTCAATAAGCTGCGACTGTCGTTTAGTGAGGTTCTGTAATGGCGGAAGGTTGAGTTGCTGAACTCGGATTTTGTTCACTTCATTTAACCTGTCTGCTTCCGTTGCTTTTGTCCGGAATCCGGCCTGAGGCAGTGCTTCCCATTCCAGCTTCTTCTCCTGTCTGAAGTCAGCACCAGAAACGTCGTTGTAACCGAAGAAGAACCCAGGCTTTTGTCCCTCAAACACAGTGTTGACCATTGCGTTCAAAGTTTCATTACTCAAAACGTTTTTATCGGCTTGTTTGCTTCTAGCCTCATAGAGTAATTGAGCTGACAGGACAGCATTCTTTGTCTTCTTGGTGTTGAATTTTTCGTCATTGCAGCGCTGTTTGACCTTGGCTATGAAAGCCTTGTACTGCTGATCGTCAAGTTTCTCGACGTTGTACTTCAAAGTCTTGATAGTCTGCTTTGTGAGGTAACCGCGGTACTGATCAAAGTTAGTCTGCGCAAACTCTTCGGGATCTCTTTCTGCCAACTCTTCAAGGTTGCCCAGGACGGCAGGATCATCCTCAGTGCAGGGGAACTTCTGATGCTCGATTGCTCGCTGGATCTTCTCGTATCCGACGCGGTCGTTCGTCTTAATTGTCGACATAAGGGAGGCGGGAACCTCTTCGCCGTTGTCTACAAACTGAAAAGCCTGATTGAGATTGTCGTAGTTCGTCGCCTTCTCAAGCGCTTCCTGCTCTCTCTTGGCTCCGTACACCTTGTTTTTGACAGCGGCGCGATACTTTTCCGGAACAGCATTGATGTTGTCTAAAAGCTCTCTGGCTTTGCCATTGTCCTTCTTGAGAATTTCATCCGTGTAGCGGTTGATAGTCGCTCGATCTGAAGCCATCTGCATTGCCGACTTTAATCTGAGCCCTGCTTTCGGGCCCATCTCGGTTTTGTGCTGAGCAATGTAAGCCTTGGCCTGAGAGAGCTGGCCCGCATCGATCATATTGCTCACTCGGAGCTCGTGGATCGGCCCCAGAACTTTGATCATGTCGACAGGCGTGCCGTGAAAGTCTCCGATCTGCTGAGCAATAGAACGAGCCGCAACAAGTCCTGACCTTGCTGTTTCCGGATCGGCGTCTGCTGCCTGGTTAAGGGCTAGGCTAAGCTGATTTTTAAGAACTGCGTCTTTGTATTCGAGCTGTTGGCTCGTGACATAGGTGTTGACCTGATCATTGAGCTTCAGGCTTGAGGCCTGATAAAGACGATCAAAGGCGCTGCGGACTCGGGCATTTCCGGCCTGCTCCCTCAGCTTCTCATAACGCTGTTTGAAGGCATCACTGACTTCATCATTTAGGCTTCTGCCATCAGGTCGTTCAAGGGCATTGACGCCTTTGAGTCTTTCGTATCCGTTCTCCGGATTAACTCTGAGGTCTATGCGTGCATGTTCAAGCTGAGTCGATAAGTCATCCAGGCGCGTCTTATCAATTTCCAGCTGCCATTTGTCGTATGCATCCCTGAGATCTCCGGAGAGTTTATTCATTGCCTCGCCAGCGTGTCGAACCGACACCGGACTCTCTGGCGCAGTGATGATTTCAGATTGCATTCCGCCCGGCTGAGAGATCGCAACCGGGACGCCGTAGGGATTATCAACAGAAGGAAGTTTCATTGTTCCCATGTTTAGACTCCTGCTCCGCCGCTCATGCCGCCGGCGCCGCTCGTAAACAACTTGCCGATGCTTACGACGTTATCGAGATAACCGGATCCAGTTGATCCGGAGTTGGGATCCAGCGGATTGCCTTTTGCTCCGTTCGGATTCATGAGAATGCTCATGCCAGTGGCGACAGCAGACGCCCAGGGAGAGATGTTCTTGGCCTGGGCATTGAGAGCGATCGCATTGTTTGAGTAATTGACCGCCCTGCGCCGATAGCCAAAGGATTCAGCAACGGCGTTTGCAACGATTTGATTGACCTGCATCTCTTTGGCAATGTCGTAAGAAGCCATCACTTCTGCCGTATTTCCGGTTCCGAGAGCAACACCGCTTGCCGCCTGAGCTACTCTAGTCTTGGCCTTTGTTTGTCCGGCACGAAAAGTAACCGCGGCAACTTCCTGCTGAGCTCTCTTCAAAACATCTTCGGCCGCTGTCCGGAAAGACTGCGCCTGCAGTTTTGAAATCTCGCCCTGAATTTTGTAAAGCTGCTTCTGCTGCTTAGCCTGGCGAAAGGCAAGGATCGGAGCAACAATGCCATTGACCGCATTGTGCCCCATCGAAAATCCAAGGCCGAAACTGCCCAGACCGTTTGCCGCGTCCGAAGTTATCTTAGAAAAACCAAACGAGGAACCCTGTCCCTCGTACAGAGGAACGTCAAGATCCTCGCCAGCATATTGATCGTACTTACCCATGTGCCGTTACCTCAATTTTTCTCTAAGGTAACGGCGAAGCTTCAATGTTTATGGACGTTAAGCCGAGAGATCGCAGGTCAAAGCCAGCATTGTGACGGGCAGCGGATCGAGCTGTCTCAAGCACACCTGACCGCCTCGAGTCCATGTTGAATAAAGCTGAAGGTCTATTTCATCAGATTTAAGCGCAGGAGGAGAACCGCACGGCTCGATCGTTCTTTGCTTGTATTCAACAAGGTCCTTCTTGTCGAAGCTGGGGCCTGCGAAGATTCCGGAACTTCTATTAACCCGCACTGTGATCTTGTAGACGTTCTTAACTCTCCCCATACCTCCGGACTGATCTTGGAGGATGACCGGAAGTGTTTTCACATCCGACTGATACGGCAGACCGACTTGAACGACCGAGGCCTCATGGTTGAGAGTGATCTTGCCATTTACAACCTTCTGCTGAGGCTGGACAGCACCGTCGGCCAAAATAGAAACTGTCTTTCCCTCGAGCCAATCAATTCCGGAGATCGTGGTCGTAGGCGTCCCGTTGTAGGTCGCGCCGGAATCGACAAAGAAGGCATCAGCCAAATTCTTGAAGTTTCGTGTTCTCATACGCTCAACATAGCGCTTCTGGCTTCCGTTGATTGTCCTTCTGATCACGCAGTAAAGGGCATCTTCCACGCCTTCTGAAACAGCGCAGCAGGATTCAAAAACTCCGTCTGTGTTGTGACGGTGCCAGGAGCCGACCTGTTGTTCAGGAATATACGTGAGGCCGAGCAAGTTTCCGTCGGAGGAGACAAACCACATGATGGGGTACGGAGCCTTCTGTGCCGTGGCGTCCTTGATCGTCTTGAAGTCAAAGAGGTGCTGACTTCTCAGGCACAGATCTCCGGACACAAAACCGCCTGCTTGATACTGATAGGCGAGTTCTCGGACATGGCCGTCACGGGCGGAAGCAAAAATCAGATTGTTGTTGTAAACGAGCGGCCTGACTGTCGTGGCTCCGTTGTAGCTCTGAGGTCGAGCAGAAATAGAAGACGGAGTGATCGCGTCTGAATTCTGGGGACTGATACGAATCTCAGAGCCCGTTGTCAGAAGGATCAGGTGAGACAGCGGAGAAATGTGCAGAATCTTATTGAACTCTGTAGCCGCAATTCTAAAGTTGATGCGGTCATCGTCTTTAGACGGCAGGGAGTAAGTCATATCGCTCTCTGTGCCGGAACGAGTAGCAACCACACGCTGAGGATCAGTCTTAAAACCTGCAAACCATCGGCGCTGTTCAAAGTAACCTACAGCGCTCGGATAATTTCCGGAAGAGACAACTGAGTCATATCGGCGAGGCGTGATGTCCGTCTTCGGAGCAATGTTGTCATCAATGATGGACGTGGTTTCCGAGTCTCCTAGGTAACCATAGATGCCGCCTTGATTCTTGTAGAAGCGGTAGTAACTTGCTCCGGACACGGCCGAGCATGAGATTTTGATTGTCGTACCTGTGGCATAGAGGTTGGCGGTACAAGAGACTGCTGCACTCGGTTCGCTTTCGATTGTCTTATCAGCATTGAGGCAGGAGACTTTATATTGGAACGTGTACTTGTCGGCGTTCTTATCCTCGTTGCCCGTAGTCGTTTCTCTGACAGCGGTCACGTTTGTGGGCGTGGCCAAAGTTGAAGAGAAGCTGATCGTCGCCAGTCGCCAATCGGTGTTGGAATACCTCCGGATCTCCGTCGGAGCGTAATCCTCATGCGTCACGGTGATGATGTCATTTGACTGCACATACTCAAGTTCAAAGAGATCATCTTCATCCCATGGCGTTGTGATTTCGTATGGCTGATTGCCGTTCATCAACGTTGCGCCGAAGGAATGGAATCTGGCGTATTTGTGCCCCAGCTCGATGACGAAGGTTTGCTGAGCGTTAAAGATAAACGGAATCAGCCGCACCTTCTTGCTTGAGTCTTTGACCTCACGCACAAACTCAAAGCCGGGTCTGTTTTCAATCGGGCCCTGGGGACGGCAGAGAAAATTCAGGCACGTCTCAAGGCCTGTCTGATACTTTGTATCGTCTGTTCGCCCAAACATTTCCGGAGAAATTTCACCGCCGGCAAAAGAGCGCTGAAGGACTTTAGTTGAGCCACTCATGTCCGTCCCTCCCCCAGTCATCGTAGTCACCGATAAAGTCAGGCTTATAGCTCAGATGATCTCTGTCCTGAACTGCATCCTGAGCCTGTGCTTTTAACAGTCTATCTTCGTAAAACCGCATCATCTCAGCCGCCATCTGCACACCCGTCATCCCCGGAACAACAGTGCCCGCAAGATTAGAGGCAAGGAGAAAAGCCAAGGCGTCAGAAAATACATCAGAGAACTTTTCAGGCTTAACCTCCGTGGTGATATACCTAATCCATATACGCTTCTGCTCTGCCACCAAACAGACTTGTCCGTTGATCAGCTCTCGGACGTAATGAAGAGTCTGTCGAGTTGCGTTTCCATTTTCGTCAACCGGATAGGCATAAATGATCTTCACACAGTCGGCAGGAATCGGGAACGCATAGCCGCCTCCGATCGGTTCAGCCGTCAAACGAGCAAGCTCTTTGCGCGTTGTGGCAAAGCTCCAGTTATAGGTGGCAAGGATAGTTTTTAAGGCAATGGGATAAAAGCGTCTGCAATGATCGGCCTGAGCGCTTCCCTCAGGCGGATCAATTGAGGTCACTGTCGCTCTATCTCCCAGTCGCGAGAGAGCGATATTGCAGATGTCGACAACAGAAGACATGTTTGCTCCTAAAAAAGAGGGGGCGCAAGGCCCCCAAAATGCTCGCTAGGAATAATCCTGTTTACTCGGCTGCATAGTCACCGATGCGCTTGCCTTTCGGAGAGGAGGCGCACAGGGAAATACCTGCAGTGACCTTGCAGCTCATTGCAGTGCCGGTAAAGGACAGCTTGAGGTAACGCGGACAGCCTTGCGGCAGTTTGATTGCCGTATCTGTACCGTAAGCCGTTGCTACGGTATCAGTCACAGAAGTGCTGGCAGAACCGCCGAGAACCTCGATAGAGGTCGGCAGAGCGGAACCGGAAACACTCAAGATGACGTAGAGCTCACCTTCAGAAACTCCGGCCTTGTTCAGGTCAAGAGTGTTCGTGGAAGTTCCGGAAGTCCCGGAGAGGGACTGGCCGTCACTGAACATAAGCTTGGAATCGAATCTCATCTTTTTCTCCTATTACGAAACAAGATCTTCAGTGAGGCTGATGGAATCAGACACTTCGATCGGAATGTCGAAGAACATGGTCTTGAACTGTTCGGCGGCCTCAACAACTTTGAGAACGTTTGTGCTCTTGGCGTAAGCGGCAAGTTCAAGAGCGGTATGCACTTCTTCAGCACAGAAAAGGTGAAGATTTGTGCGAAGGTCTGACGGGATACGGTTCTTTGCAACGATCAGTTTCTTGATCAGATCTTCGGAACCCATGTCGACAGCACCGTCGGAGATCGGGATGTTGCAGACACGGACCACACCGCGCCAGTCGTTAAGCGCGGCACCTGCCTGCCACTTGTAGTGGTCGCGATAGACTTCATACATGGAGCCGTCGGAGTTCATGTGAGTGCACTGGCCCTTGTCGGTGTGCTGTAAACCGATCTTGGATCCCTTCGGATAGATGCCGAAGAACTGATCCATCGACACAATAAAGATCGAAGTGACTTTCTTGGTCGTAGCTCCGGTACTCACAGCCTTAATGACATTGCGAGAGGACGGAGTTGTAGAGCTCGTGTCGTTATAACGAGCGGCAAGGCCCATGAACTTGTCCGGCTCGGCATCGATATCACCATAGAACATTGTCTTTGCCATATCGTTGCCCATACCGGCAAAGAACGGTTTCTGCTCAGACAGGCGCCAGGCGGCTGTGTTGCCGTTTACGTCAGCCAAGTCTTTATCGACTTCAGCGTACATTTCAACGTTTCCGCAGGTATCGGTGACCTGAGCGGTCGTGGATTTCTGCGGCTGAACGCCCTGATAAAGGCGGCGCCAAGTCGGTTCAGGGATGCCAGTTCGGATGGCATGAAGGTAGCCATCCGTCTTGTTACACTCTTTCCATCTGAGGAGTTTGAGAATCGGGTCTCGTTTAGACAAGACTTCAGCGATCGGAATAATCTCACCTTTCGGGTCAAGTCTCGATGCGAGGTCAACCAGTGTTGGATATTCAGCAGCCATCGTAATTACTCCTAAAAATTAGTTCATCTTTGAGTTAGGGAAAAAAGCCCGGGCGCGCTCGGCTGTTGAGAGTTCACCCGACCTGCCGCCCTTTACGACGGCGTCATCGCTGAGTGCCTGCTGAGCGGCAAGGCACCCTTTAATGAATCCTGCATGACGATTGAGGCCGACAGACTCGAAGAACTGGCGAGTCTCAGCGTCAAAGAACTTTGCGTAAAAGCGGCTTGCGCTCTTAAGGTTGGCCGCATAGTTCGCACCGCCAATTTGAGGGTCAGCCTTGGCTTCAGCAGTCAGGGCCTGCTTGACTTGAGCAGACTGTTCCTCCGCACGCTTTGCCAAAACAGAGGTCATATTTGTGACCAGTTTCGAGTAAGCGGCCTGAGAAAGATTCAGGTCCTTGCATTCTTTCTTGAACGCCTCAATCGCTCCTTCATCGAGCTGAATGCCTTCCGGAAGTTCAATGCCTGTTTCGTCGTAACCTTTCTCTGGCGCGCCTAAAACGTCGTTGCCTTCCTTCTTTTCGGCTTCCTCTTTAGATTCGCCTTCTTCCTCGTCTGCGCCCATGCCTTCAGGTTCTTCGTCCTTAGGTTGAGGAGCTTCAGCGGAGGTTTCGGGCTGTGCCGGAGTAGGATCTGCAGGAGGAACGTCGCCTTCAGTTGCGGCAGCGCCTGCTTCGTTGACAGTGGTTTCTGCGGTTTCAGCCATTTAGTTTTTCGTTCTCCATTCTGCGAACCAGCTCGAGATTGATGCCCTTGAGTCGATTCAATATTTGCAAACCGATATCGCGCCTTGCGGAAGCTATCGTCATCAGCGTCATGTCCTGAGACGTGACCGAACTGTCGACGGCTGTCATGTCGAGAATCCATTGAAAGACCCTTCTGCCTTCGACTGTCTCAAGAGTTTTCTTGATGGCAATCTCCAGCTCCTTGAGTTTTTGTTTCTCTGCCTTTTCAGCCAGCTCCCGCTGTTCGATTTCGAGAAGCGGATCATCTATGTCTGTCATTGTCATTTAGGGCCCTTTAGGTTTATGGACGCTTACTGCGCTCCCTCTTCAGAGAAAGCTTCCTGCAGGCCCTGAGAGTCAGCTGCCTGCCCTAGATCTTTGAGGCTTGTCATTGCCTGCTGAAGTTGTGCGGCCTGCATCTGCGCCTGCTGTTGCTCGGCCCTTTGCTGGCGAATAAGGGCAACCTTCTGTCCTGTCACAATCAAGGACGGCGGAACACCGTTCATGTCTGCAAGCTGATCGATCGTTGCATCCACATCGAGCTTGTCCACGGCCTGGGGATTGATCTGAGCGAGAAGGCCAATCTGTTGAGCCGTTCTCACAATGCCGTTGGCTGACGCGTTCTTCTGTGCTTCTGCCAGAACCGAGACATACTCAATCGAAAGTTCTCTGCCGTAGAGTTCTTCCGGAACTTCCGGAAGCATGTTGTACTCAACCATGAAGCCGAAGGCGTTTGTTACAAGCGGATCAAGAAGCTCGGTGTGCAGGCGCTCCAACACAGGCCCCAGCATCATCACTTTTTCCTGCTCAAGTGCCTGAACCTCTGTCGCGGTGCGGTCGGTTTGATTCGCAGTAGCCGCGATCATTTGAAAAACGTTGACGAAGAAGATGCGCTGAATGTCCTGACGCGTCGATTGAATCAGAGCCAACATTGCCTGCGGATCGGTTCGCACTTCCCACATGGAGCGGATGATCGGAGCTTCCTGCGGGTTGACCGCCACGCGGCCTCCCGGCTTGAACTGACTCAGCTGATCCTTGAGGGTGGACGGGTAGAGAATCGGCGGCCTAGTTCCGTAATCCACAAGTTCAGCAAGTCTCAGGTGCAGTCTCTGCAAAGACTTCTGTGCGCTCAAGGCCTTGGCACCGGGACCGCGGCCATATACAGAGCCGCCCGAAGTCATCCAGCGCGGACACAGTGCCGGGAAGTTTCTAAAACCTGACTCAGAGAGAACTTTGTCCTGCACACCTTCCTGGAAATAAACGGACTGCCAGGGCATATTCTTGTTGTCTCGTTTATCGGGATTACGTTCAATGCGCGGTTCAATCGCATGAATCACATTGAAGCGGGTAAAAGGATCTTTCTCAAAGGCTTGCCGAACGTCATTGTTTACGGCCTCAAAACCCCATTGCTGGACCATTTGCTTCGCCGTGAGAGAAAGGCGGCGATACATCGTATCGACCTTCCCATAATCATCTTCAGCCAGCCAGTATTCCCCGATTGTGAGGTTCTGCAGGGAGATGAGCTGTTCCGGATGAGGCTTTACGATCGTGCATGCAGTGCCGAATACCGGAAGCTCCAAATAGCTCTGGTGAAGCGCGTTGTAGCATTCGGCTTTTGAGAAGTAGAGAAGCAATAGGTCTTGAACCTTCGTCATCCACTCTTTGACAGCGGGATTCTTATCGAGATCCGGATCCATCGTTGTGAGGCGCAGCCACGGCCTGGAAGGAGACGAGACGCCGCCGAGCAAGCCCGCGGCCAAAACATCCGCGCAGTCAATTGCTTCAGCATCGAGGATCTTGCGATAACGCTTTGAGCCTTGAGTTGCATCTTCACCTGAGAAGCACCCTAAGTCCGGAAGACAGTAGTCACGAATATCGCGCCACAGGTCCTCCCAAGAACTGCGCTCCTGCTTGAGGCTCTCAAAGCGCTGATTGATAAGCTTGATATCTGCGGGCATAACTATCCCCCGATAAGCTGTTTCTTCTGCAGTTTGAAGCGATCATCCTGCGCTGCTTCACTCGCAAGCACCGTTTCACTCATTCCTTCCGGAGTGTCATCAATAACCGTGTCGCCGACATTTGCATGCTTCTTGTTTGCCATGTTGGCGTTCTGAGACTGCTGTTCTTCAGCCTGTGCCTGCTGTCGAGCGGCTTGAGCCTGCGCTTTCCTTGCCTGATCTTTGGCCTTGTTCTGCATGTGGTTGTACATGCCCGCAGTTGCAACGTTGGCGACCGCCTTCACAACGGGTTTGACCACCTTGCCCACAGCGTGGACCACAGACGATACTGCTCCCATGATCAGCCTCCCAGTAAAGAAGAACCGATGCCAAGCGCGCCAGGGTTCAGGGGAGCCGCATTGCCGTTTGTCAGAAGCGTGGATCCCAAGCCGTTGTCAATCGTGTTGTCCGCTAAAAGGCCGTCAAGGTCAGCCTGCTTGCGGTTTGCTTTGTTGCGGGCCTGATCCTCTTCCTGAGCCAATGCCTGCTGCTGAGCAAGCTGTTCTTTGGCGGCGGATGTTTGACGATCTCCGGCACGTTTCTGCTCATAAGCGTTCAAACCCGAAGTCACGGCACCCACTAATGTGCCCGCGATAACTGCTGCAGTCATTCCCATGATCAAAGTTCCTTAAAAAATAAAAGATGCTTTCTGCCCCGCACTCTCTTTGCGAGTGCCTTAGCCAGAGGAGAATCCTCGGGCACGTCCCATAGGAAAAACTTGGCGCCTGCCTCGATTGCTTTACGTTCTGCCAGCACTGCCAAGCGGCCGCCGATTGAAGTATTGCGATATTCCGGCGACAGATAGATCGCATCGTTTTGTGCGAAGACTTCGCCGCTGTGCTGATGCGTAAAGACAAAGACAGAAGCAAACCCGACGGGCTTACCTTGGTCTTCAACAATGAGGCCGAAGGAGTCTGTGCCTTCGCTTAAGATTCGGTAGATCGAACGATCCGGAACTGCCCTGCGGTTAGGCAAGCCTGCCTCCGACATTGCCGAGTCAATAAGCTCAGAGCAACGGTCAATGATTTCAACTAAGGACGCGTCAATGATTTTCATGAGCCCATTGTCTAGGCTCAGGCGCAGGGTTTATGGACGGTGTTATGAGTTCCAATACTCGGATTCAAAGGCTTCCTGGGGATCGTAGGAATCTTTCGCGCCGTAGATGGCTCGTTCCATACTGCGGGAGAGTTTCGGAGCTACGGGTGCGGCAAAGGTCAGCGCCAAAGCGTCAGCTAAGTCCGGAGATCGTCCGATGCGCTCCTTGAGCTTATCTTTGGCCTCGAGAATCTTAGGTCCTTTAGGCGTGTAGCCGTAGGTCGGAGCGCCCAAGTCTCCCTGCAGAACAGGATCCGGAGGAATGGCACCGCCCTGCTTAATCCATTGAGCCATGTGCCACCACATCTCCATTCGGCGGTTTGCGAATTGTTCCTTGTCGATTGCCTGCGCTCCGAAGGGAACCTCCACGACATCAAAGCGCATCTGGCGAAGTCTGTCGATTACGCCTTGCCCGGCGCCGGAGTCAATGAATACGGCATCGGGTTTTTCTTTGGCCATTTCTACCGCAATGCGATCAGCCAATGCCATGTTGTCAAACTTCCGGATAACAATCGGCTCAAAGGCTACTAGCCCTCTGCGCTTAAAGATGACCGAGGCATCCGATCCGAAGCGCGCAACGTCAATGCCATAGATAAGGGGAGCGCCCATGTATTCGCTCTCTCGATAGAACTTATTGGCCGCGGCCCGAATATCGTCAATCGGAATCAAGCCGTTGTCCTGAGCGGCCGAGAAGTCACAGAGAAACTCTTGCCGGAACTCGTTCTCAGACATTTCGACCTTGAGCGCCGCCAGTTCCTTTTCATCAATGACATGGGTTTGCTCAACGGAATAAAGCATCGCGATCCAGTCCGGATCGCCTTTGCTCATGAGGTTCAAAGCCTGATCGTATAACTGAGAGAAGAGGTTGATACCTTTGGGAGTTCCGATAAAAGCGGCCCATCCTTTTCTGTCAGCCAGTGCCGGACGAATCACTTCTCCCCAGAGCGTGGGTTTAATCTGCGCAACCTCATCGATCACTACGCCGTCAAAGTACATGCCTCTCAAAGCATCCGGATTATCAGCACCGAAGATCCGGATCGTTGCACCGTTAGGCAAAAGGATCGAGAGCTTTTGCTCGTTGATCGAGATTGCAGGGATTTGCGATGTGTAATGCTTCAGGTATCCCCAAGCGATCTGCTCGGCCTGGTTACGGAATGGAGCAAGGTAGGCATACATGCCGCGCTCTTTGCGGTCTGTAATAGCCCGCTTGATGAGGTGGTTCACAGACAGCACGGTCTTACCTAAGCGTCGGTGAGCAACCAGTACACAGAATCGATGTGTCTCCAATTGCTTGTGAATTTCGTCCTGGGGAAAGCGGGGACGGTAGGGAATCACGACTTTCATTCTTCCTTCTCCGTCTGTTTCTTGCCGTCATCCCAAACAAATTCGATCTTGCCTTCAAGCTTGCTCTCGTTATCTTTCGAATAAGCGCCCAAGTGTTTGCCGAGCATGTCGTAGGCCTTAAGCAGAGACGGTGCATCCTTGAGGCCCATGATCACTTCGCCGTCTTCGTTCTGATAAACGGGAATCTTCTCGGATAAAGTTTCCCGGATCTCCAGGAGCTCTTCACGCCACTTCTGCACTGTGTATCCGGTCTTTTCTTCCATGATTTTTCGCCTCCTTTCGAGCTCTGAAATGACTAAAGGATTTTTAAGGAGTTGAGATCCTTGAATCGCCGCTGTTTTTGCAGAATATCCAGCGATTTTTGCCGCGTCAGTTGCAGTTTTACCCTTCATATATTCGTTGATAAACTTAAGCTGCATGCTGGAGAGTTTTTTCTTTCTGTCTTTTTTCACTTCTGTCTCCGATATGCGTGAGGAATCTTTCCCCGGATCAATCCCGTGCAAATGGCAAAGACAGTGCTCCGAGGCATTTCCATCATCCTGGCGATCTGCCTATAACTGAATGCCTCGCCGCGCAACTGCAGGACAAGATCAACTTCCCTATCGGTGTATTTCGCATGAGGCGAATCCTCACCGATCGGGACGCCCAATCGAGACACGGCAATCATGCGTTTAACGGAAGAAAAACTCGGGGAACTCACGCTTCACCAGAATGATTGCTTTGTCGATAACTTGCCGGCGCCGCATTGATTCCGGCGGCATGCTCTTTGCATCTGCGGCCGCCTGCTGCAGATACTCCGCAGCCCTTCTCGGCAGCAGTGATGCTGTCCCTAAGGTAGCCTTCGTGTTGGTCTGAATTTCATTTCTTTGGGGCATCGCTCAAAACTCCTGATAAGTCCACCCCTTACCACGCTCCGGATAAACAACGAGCATGCGGAAAGGGTACTCAGTCGCGCAGACCTTTGTCTTCACTTTCGCGTCGTCTGCGAAGAACTTGGGCGATCCCTTAACCTCATGCAGTTCAAGCTGATCTTCAGCCGTAAGCACAAGAAAATCGGGGTTATACCAACAAGTATCCTCGGCGATTTTGAGCTTTATGGACTCGAACCAGTAAGCCTTGATCCTGCCTGCGATACGTTCGGATTCTAGGTAGGCGGCATAAGCTTTCTCTGTCTCGTTCATCTGCCCGGCTTTCATTCGGCCCTTGGCAAACCCGTTCTTTTTGCCTCCGACAAAACCGCTGATCTTCTTCAAGACAATGGGGCCTGCTTTAGTTTTTGTTTTGGCCAGAAGTTCCTTGTATGCAGGATCATCCGTGCTTTTAAATCTCATCATGGACATGATTGTTGTTCCCTCCTGGGTATGGTTGTTATTTGAATTGGGTAGGCATGACAGCGCGCCGATTTCCTGAGAAGATGTCTCTGAGTGTCCGGACAGGTATATCCATCTTGCGTGATATCTCCCGCAAGGAAAGACCTGCAAGCCTGAGATCAAAGCAGTGAATCAACTCAACGTCCGTGTACTTGGCGTGCGGACTTGATTCACCTACCCGGGCAGACTTATCCGAGAGAGAAACCGTTGACGGCTTAACGCTTAGATCGGAAAAACTCCGGATATTCGCTCTTAACTCGAGCAATTGCTTCCTGTACTTGCAGCTCTCGTCATACCTTGCTTTCTCTCTTTCGAGGCTGGACGCTGTCTCGGAGAATCCTTTGAGCTTCCTTGGGCAATAGGGAATGGAATCTCCGAACAGATCCGCCTGATGGTTCGTCAGTGTCATCCATCATCTATTCCCGCAATTGATTTTCAGAAACTGTCTGAGATTCCACTAGTCCGACAAGAATGCGATCCACGCATCCTCTGAGTTTGTGGCTTGTTACACCAACTTCATGAATGTCGAGAACTCGGCCGTCAGCCCTCTGTGCAGCCATCTCTTCTAGTTTCTTAAGGGTATTTTTAGCCTCTTCAATCGAATTGAAGACAGTGTTTATGCACGCAGTTCTATTTTTTACAATGTCAATGTGTTTCATTTGTTCTTTTGCTCCAAGGAAAAATTAGTCATGCCTGAGTCCTATAAATGCCCGCACTGCGGAACTTTGACGATGTTTGTTCTTAAACTGGTTGTTAGCTCTTACCCTGAACGAAGGGAAACAGCGCCTCTGAATAATTTTTATGAGAGTCAGAGTGATGGATTGGAATACAGAGGAAACAATGGCTTGTTTCACTTCTTTCATCCCAAAAGAGTTTTCGTTACTGAGTGCTGCAGTTGTGGAAACTTGGTTTTCTGGGAAAACGGAGAGATTCAATACCCCGTTCGCAACGGAATAATCCCTGCGGAAGATATGCCCGAAGATGCCAAAGAAGTTTTTAACGAAGCTCAAGCCATCATCGCTCTTTCCCCGCGTGCAGCATGTGCCCTTCTGCGGGTCTGTCTTGAAAGAATTGTGGATTGGTACGGTGAGAACGAACACGTGGAGGGCTTCAAAAAGTCCGACAAGCTTTACAAGAAAATTGAGACAATCGGAATATCTCCGGCCTTCCAGCGGATTTGCAAAGCTTGTAGGATTGCCGGAAACGAACACGCGCATTCCGGAGAAATCGATCTTTCCGGAGAAGACTCCTTTGAGATTGCTGAGGCAATGTCCAGAATGATCAACTCCTTGGTCAACACATGGATTGCTCCGATAAGGGAGAGCGAAGAAGTTCTCAGAAAACTTGGCAAAGAATAAGGTCATAGATCGCTCCTTAATCGTTGCGTCGCTTGTAACCATCCAATTCTCGGAAAATTTTCAACAAGCTTTGCATCGAGTTGCGAATGTCTTTCTGGGTAAGACTTAGGAAAACAATCGCTATAGATAAAAAAATCTGAGTGACGGCAATAACAATCAAAGTAACTTCCATTTCTTTTCTCCATTGGTTGAATGTTGTTTAAACAGCCGTCTAGCGTCTCTGAGCGATTAACTCAGCGTGAAGGCGGTATCTATCGAATTGAGAGAAAAACGTTCTCCTGCGTTCAATACGCTCGTCTGTGTCACGTTCAAAAACCGAGCACCGTGTGAATGAGATTGGGTAGCATTCGATGCCGGCGCCTTTGTCCGGATGGTGACAGTAGACGTTCATGTCTCCGAAAGAGGCCTTAGGCGGGCGCCGAATGTTTCCTGCTGGATCGATCCAGTAGCTTTCGGCAAACTTGCAGCACAGACAGCACCCGGTCATGATCAATCCTTATTCTGTAGCCACAAAATAAATGCGATTAACAAGAACACCACACCGCACATAGAAAGATAAGCAACGTCCTCAAGATCAAACCTCATGCTTCCTCCTAAGAGGCTCTTCACCGATTAGATCGGAATTGCGTTTAAGCAGTCCCCACGCTTTCAGAGTTGCCGTTCTGACTTTATCCGGGTCTGCTCCTAACTCACTAGCCCACCTGTATCGATCTGACACAGACTCCCCGTAGAGGTTCCGGTATTCCTCGACAGTCCAACGGACAACTTCCATTCCCTTTATTCGGTCAATTTGCATTCTTTTTCTCCTTTCGGGTTTCAAAGGCCGCCCAGACAAGCAACCCAAACAGCACCAAATTCACGAAGACCACCGGCGCCAGGATGATCATCAGCAGTGTCCATGCAGAATCAGACATGACTTCCTCCATACAAGTAGGCCTCATCATCTTGCTGTCGCCGGATGGCTTTCTGCTTGAGCTGTTTCACGAAAGCCGAAAGCGGTGACACCTGATCCAAAGACTTCCCTCTCATGCTCTCCTCTGAGTTTTCAATCATGTAGGGTTTGACTACTTGACTACGCACCCATCTCTTGATCCGGTTTCCCAAGTCGTAAGCAGATTCATCACGGAACTTCTGCTTGCCTTCGATAGGAATACAGGGAATGTTTGTCAGTGGAGTCAGCTCAGGAATGCCAATGGCCTGAAAATACTCAGTGAGGTTCTGAACGACATACGGGTGATTAGATGTGGAGTTGTAATCATCGATCAGTCTCCAGTCGCGCAAAAGTCTTTCTGCAAGATTGATGAGGTCTTGGTACTGGATAAGTCCGGAAGTAACCTGCGGAAAATATTTGCCGTGGACGCCTTCGTGGAATTCACAAACGGTGATGCCTTGGGTCAGTTGGCCGCAAAAGACTGTGCACGGACAGCCATTGGCCCTGCAGGGTTGTTCAAAAACCTTCGATGAAAGCTGCCTTTGAGTTTTTTTGGATTCCGAGCTGCTGTCGAAGTCCACATCTCTCATGCTGTAGTTATTTGACATGGTATTTCCCCTCAATGATTTTCGTTAGGTTTTTCGGTTTGATGATCCATTCCAAGTCCGGCCTCCAGATGTGGCCTTCCTTCTGCGGTGTTTCACCTGTGAGGAATTGCGAGCGCCTGATGTATCCAAACAACCTCTTAAACCATCCAAGACCTTCTTCTTCGGATTGGTAGCCCTTGTCATTGACAAGCGTCCGCCAGCGAGCCGCTAACGTTTTTCTTCTGTCCTCCGACCAGATCCGGACTGTCGGCAGCATTGGCAGACATTCGTGGTACAAGGCGATGATTTTTTCGTGCGGACAATGAGAACCTATCTGTGCCGACCGCTGTTTCGGAGTGAGCTCTTCTTTTGGTTCGGTGAGGTTGAATTTCTCACTCTCATTCACGGCACTTTTCTGTGCGTCTGGAGAGCCGGTTTCGGCTCTACGGACTAATACATCGTTAGATGTATTAATTGTTTCTATTACTGGTTCATTTACTGGTTCGTGTCCCGTATTTGGGCCTACCACACGTCCCATATTTGGGACTACGGAAAGTCCGTTTTTGGGACTAGTCCCACATTTGGTACTACCAAAAACGGTACTACCGTTTATGGAACTATCAGATCTGGCAACAAGATTCAGAACGTAATTATTTGAGGAGTTGAGAACAGTCCGCTCCCTACGAATAAACCCTTTTTCTTCTAGGTAATTGATGGCCTTGTAAACAGTTTTTCTGTTTAGCTCGGTCTCTTTGGCTATCGTGTCGGTGCTCGGGTTGCACTTCCCCGTTTTTTCATTTTTGAAATCAGCCAGGCAGCGCAGTACGCTTTTTGCCGCCGAATTGCCGACAAAAAGTTTCCGCACCGCGTCTGAATCTTGCCAGGACATGATCCACCTACTGGTCGATCATTCGACGCAAGAGGTTATTGCGCATTTTGTTCCAAGAGTTCTGGGGCCTGAGGTCTTCAACTGTGACCTCACCATTTGTTAGCTCTTCAATCAAAATGCACTTCTCGATTGATCCAGTCCGTTTGCCCGCAACTAGCATGCTCACAAACTCCGGAGTAACACCGAGTTGCTCTGCTAAATGTTTCTGAGAAATCTCAGGATGTTTTTCAAAATAGTGTTTCAGTTTCATCGCTATTTTCACATAACGTTTTGTTTTGATATTACGCATAACATTTAGTTATGTCAACTTAACAAGATGTTGTTTAATATCTCTAAGGAGAAAAGCAATGAGACCTGTTAGTGAAATTCGTCGTGAGAACCTAGAGCTACTTATCGAGGAAGAAGGAACAATTCCCGCTCTCAATGAAAAGTTGGGAAGAAGACGAAATGATCCGTCCTTGTCTTTTATTCGTGCTCAGTCAGTTCGTTCCAGTACGGGTAAGCCCTATCTTATGGGTGATAAGCTGGCTCGCGATATCGAATCTAAGTTGAAGTTAGGCCGTGGCTGGATGGATACAGACCACACGGGAATGCTCATTGATTCGATAGAAAAACCAGCAGACGGCGTATGCGTCCAAGAGTTGGCCAATACAGGTTCGATGGGCGACGATCCTAGTGTCCTGGAGCAGGATGTCATTATCGGCGGTCTGACCCTCGCACCTGACTTTGTGCGTCGTCTCAACCCGTCTAATCCTATGAATTTAAAAGTGCTGACGGGGCATGGAGATTCAATGCTGCCAACGATCGCACCAGGGGACAAAGTTCTGATAGACGAGGGAGTGAAGGATCTCTATGACGGGATCTATGTGTTGCGTTCCTATGACACCTTGTTCATTAAGCGGGTGAACAAAAATTTGAAAGGAGCTGTGGTCATTTCCTCTGACAATCCGACGGTGAAACTTAGCGAAGAACTGGACGGCTCTGAGCAGTTAGAGATCGTTGGCAGAGTTGTCTATGTCTGGCATGGGAGCTTTGTTTAATGGAGCTCAATTACTTAATGCTGCTCTTGGCAGTTTTTGTTGTCCTTGCGGTTTGGGCCACTGTATTCTGGAACAAAGTAACAAGACAACGGGAAGAAGCGGACAAGAAACTTTTGTTGGCTCATGACTTATCCGCCAAAGCCAATAGCATCCTGAACTCCTTAGATCAAGAAAAAGAAAAAAGAAAACAGGAATTAACTCTCGAGATAGAAAAAAAGAGGAAGAGCTTACATCTTCTAGATTATTGATGTTGGCCGCAATCCAAAGATCAAAAAACGAATTAGAAGCAAAAAGGGTCGCTTTCGAAAAAACTGTGTCTTTAACGAGGAAAGAGATTGCAAAAGAGAGAGAAGAACTCAATGCACTTTCTCAACAAAAACTTAAGGAGGTAGAACAAAATAAACTAACCTCGTTAGCCGAACTGGCGCGAAAAAAACAGGATGATGAAGCTGCATTATTGCTCGAAAGAAAAAAGCTACAGAAACTCGAAAAAGATGTAGACAACAGAAAAAAGTTCACAGAACAACTTACTGCCGAGTTAGATAAGAACCACATACAGGGAAGGAAGTGGTTAAGTAGTTTCATAAGCAATGCCTTTGCAGTATTCGACAAAAAAGATGCCGACTATTTGGCGCGAAAAAATCGCCCAGCGTTGAAAGCTTCTGAAACAGTAAAGGCATTGTCTGAAGAGAAAAGAGAACTCCGTGAACGTGTTTTATTTTTAGAGTCTCAACTTAAGACGTATCAAGAATATTTTCCTTTCCTACTGGACTATGAAGAAGAAATTCTCAACGATATAGAGGACTTCAGAAATACGCCTAAAGAAGAGTTAGAGAGAGTCGATCCGGTAAAACAACTTCTATCCAATGAGGAATACAACAATCTTCCTTCCGTAGAAAAGAACCAGCTTGCCCTTAATCGCTTTTTGTCTAACATGTCGAGTCTCCAAGTTGGAAAAATGTACGAGAGATACATTGGTTGGTTGATGGAGAAAAAAGGCTACTCTGTTCAATACGACGGCCTCCTAAAAGGATTTGAAGATAGAGGACGGGACTTAATTGTCAAAAAGAAAAATAGTTCAGACATCCAGGTTATTCAAGCCAAGTGTTGGTCCAAACACAAAACCATTCATGAAAAACACATTTTTCAACTGTTTGGAACTACTTACGAACTTCAACAAAAAGATCCCGAACACAATTACATCCCTATTTTTTACACAACAACTGACCTCAGCGAATATGCTCATAAGGTTGCAGAGTTGCTAGGTGTAAAAATTGTTAATGAGCCACTTCAAAAAGACTTCCCGATGATTAAATGCAACATAGGAAACAACGGAGAAAAAATTTATCACCTGCCCTTTGACCAACAATATGACAAGACAAGGATAGACAAAAAAGGGGAATTTTACGCGAAGACTACCGAAGAAGCTGAGAAAAAAGGATTTCGCAGAGCATTTAAGTGGCACGGAATAAACTAGATTAACAACTTCTAAAAGATAGCCTTTTACTGAAAAAGGTGCTTTACTCCAAGAACATAAAAGTACAACTAAACATTCAGGATCTGTATTAAGGAGTCATTTTAATTATGGTAAGAAAAATCTTGGGCTACTTATTGCAATTCATAGGGGCGCTTTTCTTTCTCTTGATGATCTTTTTTATTGTTGGATTAGTATCAAGCTTAAGGCTCTCCAGATACGATCATGCTCTTCATTCAATTGTCTGGTGCGGAGTAATGTGGGGCCTCGGTTATTTGTTTTACGCAATAGGAAGAAAAGTTTTAACTTACGAAGGAACCATAAAAACACCCTTGTCCTTCCATCTTGACAGCCCCTTCAAAAGAGTGATGTTCATTGTTTCCATCCTCTCGCTTATTGGAATTGTCTTTTCATTTATTGCCTACGGTCCGGATATTGACCGTGTTATCAGATATGTTTTCCAAAGACGTTTCACCTCATTCAACTTTGAAAATCTGCTTATGAGAATCAGTTTTTATCTTTTTCCCGTGTCTGTGTTCTTGATGATGTTTGGAGAACGACTACTTAGCTGGATTAAAAATGGGTCGACACCAAAAGCATAGAAAATAGTCTACTTATCAGCCGCCTCCGGGCGGTTTTTTATTGCCGCGAGAGCGGCTTTTTTGTTGCCTAAAAGAAACAATCTGCCACGAATAGCTAACATGATGTTATTTGTTACATAACAGTTTGCTTGCATTTTTACATAACATTATGTTATTCTGATCACATCAAAGATCAACCAAGGCAACACGATGTTCCTCTAACACCAACAATTTCAGAATCCGGGCCATGGAGTACTAAACCCGGACGCAGCGGACAGAAGCAGAGTCTGTGAGCGAAAAAATTCGAAACGGCCAAGTGCGGGCGGTGCTGTTCACGCGAAGACACACAATCGGACAACAGCAGTCAGTGAAGTGAATGAGTAAGGCAAACGGTAGCCACGAAACACTTTTCA
>ERZ791765.254-NODE-254-length-67893-cov-20.703043_pt1 | contig 67893 bp, 65 predicted proteins | sample MGYA00509949_ERZ791765 | MGnify/ENA primary metagenome ERZ791765 (study PRJEB30046, sample SAMN00791980) | human gut metagenome | study: EMG produced TPA metagenomics assembly of the A metagenome-wide association study of gut microbiota in type 2...
ATTCCGGGCCGCCCTGTTATGTTGTAGTACCAGTATACCTCATGTACCCCGGGGGCTGTCAAGGGGAGACTTCATCCAACCGGAGATTCAACCGTAAAACCAACCGTAAATTCAACCATAAATTTAATTAAAGACTCAGACTGTTATCAGTCCAGCTTTTCCGTGCCGGAATCCACGATTCTGCCCTTGCTGTCCGTCTTATAGTACACATCGTCGGAATCCTTTACGTTCTTCTTGTTCTTTACCAGCTTGCCGGATGTGCTGATGAGGTAAGTCTCATCCTTATAGGTTACGGGCTGATACTTGGTGCCTTCCTCGGCTTCCAGCCTTCTGCCCTTCACATAGATGGAATCACCGTCAATGCCGTCGGTTCCCGCGCCCTTTTTGCTGCCGGATTTCTCAAAGCTGTAGTAATATTTGTCGCCGTCAATTTCCATGGTCATGGTGCCTGTTTTCATGGCTCCTTCCTTAGGGGAATCTCCGAAATAATATACAAATACGCCGTCCTCGTCCTCATCCGGAATTTCATCCACGTCCTCAATTTCCTCAGCAGATCGGATGGTCTTTCCGTTCGCCTCAAATTCAATGCGGTAGAGGCCCTGAAGCATTTTCCCGTTTACATCAAAGCCATAGTACTGCCCGTTGATTTTTTTGATCTGGGGCGTTACCAGGCTGCCGTTTGACTCTGCGTAGAACCAATGGGCCTCATCATCGTCGTGTGCCTCCGGGTCCACATCCTCGCTGGGAACGGTCTTGAACCAGCCTGTGGACATCCAGCACTCTTCCTCAGTGTTATAGTATTGTTCACGGTAGAGGAGGAGGCGGTGCCGGGATTATTATACCATTCAAAGTGGGCCGCGCCGTTTTCGTCAAAACGGTATTTCCGTCCGTTGATTTTCTTGGAGTCGTTGTCCACGGTTTTTTTGCCGTTGGTGGAAAAATAAAACCAGTAACCGTCTCCTTCCCTGTCGTCATCCTCGTCATTTACAGCCGGAATGTACTTCCATCCTGTGGCCATGCGGCCGTCGCCGTTATCGCTGCAATAGTACATGCCGCTTTTCCAGGCATCGTCATCGGTCAGCATTTCCCCGCTCTCGTCAATCCATCCGTAGAGCATGTGTCCTTCGTCGTCAAAGGTAAACTTGGCCTGGCCGGTGGAGGTGGGGAGGGTGACGAATTTCACATTGTCACTGCTGCCGGATTTCTTTACAGCCTTGCCGTTGGACTGGAAATAGTACCACTATTCATCCGGCTCGTCTGAGCCCGAGTCTTCATTTTCAATGGAGCGCCACTGGTTCGTGACCATTGCTCCGGCTGAGTTGACATAGAAATAATTGCCATCGTCCTCAATCAGCTGGTTTTTGGCCATGATTCCATCAGAATCCAGATAGAACCAGTTGTTGCCGGACTTCTTGAATACATCGGTGGCCTTGCTCCCGTCGTTGTTATAATAGACCCATTCACCGTTTTCCTCAGCCCATCCAGTGGCCGCAAATGATACCAGCGCGCTTCCCATGGTCAGGGCCATGGCTGCACATGGAATCAGAAACCATTTTGTCTGTCTTTTCATAATCATGTCTCCTTTCAGTCTGCCATTCAGTTCATTGATTTCAGGATGCTCACCTTAATTGTCTTTTTGGGGGATGCGGCTGCCGTTTCGCCGGAGCTCTGGCCGGCGCCGCACGTTGTCATCACTGACATGGTGAGAATATACTATGGAGCCGCTCCAGGGTCAATAGAAGTTATGTAAACATAAAGAACCGTAAATTTAACGCAATCCGGTGTAATAATTCTTACGGAGAAGGGGCAATTATGAATATTTGGAAAACGGCTGTGACCGATGGTGCAATCCAGGCATCAAAGGAGGCGGTGACGCTGTGCATCACCATGCTGTGCGTCATGACTCTGTGGACCGGGGTACTGGAGATCGGGCACCGCTCCGGATTGGTGGACCAGCTGGCAGGAAGAATGGGGCCAATACTCACCTTCCTTTTTCCAAGGCTGGACCCGGACGGAAAGGCAAGGAAGCAGATAAGCGTCAATGTGACTGCCAATATACTGGGACTGGGGTGGGCCGCCACGCCGGCCAGGCTTAAGGCCATGGAGGAGCTGAAAAAGGTGGAGGAGGAGCGCAGAAAGGGAGGCGCGGCCAGGCAGAAAGATACGCCAGGACAAGAAGATACGGCCGGGCAGAGAGCTGCGGCCAGACAGGCGGGGACTGCCAGCAATGAGATGTGTACATTTCTCATTATCAACATATCCTCCCTGCAGCTTATACCCATGAACATGATTGTGTACCGGAGCCAGTACGGAAGCGTGAATCCTACTGCCATTGCGGGTCCGGCCCTGGCGGCTGCCTTTATCAGCACAGTGGTTGCGGTGATATTCTGTAGGGTCATGGACCGGTAGGTGCGGGCGGTGCATTGAAGCATGACGAAAGAAACGCTATACCGGATACAACAGATGAAGGGAGGCTGTGGGAACGGTTCTATGCGAAAACATATCCCACAGCCTGATTTAATAATGTATAACGTTGTCCGAATTCTGAATTGCCGCAATTATTTTCTGTGCTTCTGCTGAAGTAAAGTAATTCCAGGTTGTATCCGGAACTATCTTTTTTAAATCTTCCCATTGCATATTTTTTATATACTGACGCACTGTTGATGCACTGATAATTGTTCCTTCCTTTTCTTTTCTCGGTACCACAATGCAGTCAATATCTTTTTTCTTCAGTTCTTCCTTCATAATCCGGTTATAAATCCCCGTCACCTGACTGAAAGGTTCTTCACCTACATATCTGCGACAGATCTGCAGTTCCCGGGCTATCTGAAAAAACACTGCCAAATCAAGTCTGGCATGACCTTCTATAACCGTTTCCTCATCCTTTAGAAAATAACTTGGAAACGTAGCATTGCTGATGATATACGGACCGCTTTCATGCACCACTGCATTTGGAAGATGTGCCACACCCTCCTGCACCAGCTTCTTCCGAACCGCAAACGGTACCAGACTTGCATCTTCACTGACTACAAACAAATGCACAATATCATTTTCTTCTGCCGCTTTTTCCACCAGATATTGATGTCCCAGCGTAAAAGGATTGGCATTCATCACAATCGCTGCTGCTTTTTTGCTCTCAAAGACAGGTTTTTCCAGCTTTTTTAAATAATCACGAAATCCCGTCCGACGGTTTTCCATAAATACAACACGGTTGTCTGCCCTTGCAATCTCATAAAAACCAAGATCCCCGAAAAATTTTGCTGAATCACATTTCGTATAAAGAAACAGATGATAATTTCCCCGTTCGAACTGAATCTGAATCAGATGACTCACCACCTGGTTCAGCAGTCCTTCTCCCTGATGATCTTTGCTGACTGCAAAACAACGTAAGGTATTTCCAAAGCAGCTTCCTGTTGCAACAGGATTATAGTCATCATCATATAAACAGCATGTATAATCCAGATTTTTATCCAAAGTGATTCCTTCTTTTTCCAGTAGCGCTTTTACCTGTTTTATCCCCCGATGGTCATTTGGATAAATCTGTGAAATCACAAATCCCATAATCTATTGCTCCTTTAAGAAATACAAAAAATATGTAAAGGCCAGTAGGTCCGCGCTTCCTCCGGGCGAAAGATTTTTACTGATAAATGCCCTGTCAAGAATCTCCAGCATATCTTCCTCCGGATAAGGATTTCTTTCCAGAATTTCTTTTATTTCTTCTGTCACCTGAAGCTGAGTTTCCCGATTGCTTCGCGCAATCAGATTTGTATCTACCGTAGATACCATCAATGCCAACAAAGCTGCGCACCCTGCCTGTTCCAGAGATAAGCCTTTTTTCAGTCCTCTTTCCAGAGCCGGTAATCCAGCCTCCATAACTGCGGGAACCCCTTTTTCCGCTTGACCGCGGATTCCCGTGATTCCATATTTTACATACAGTTTTTCTCCTGTTGTTCCGGCATTCTCTTCTGTCACTTCCCGAAAATCATGTTCAACAATTCCTTTTGTCATCGCCGCACATTCTCCCAATACAACTTTTACATTTTTCCATTTTTCTCGGGGAAGACGACCAAGAGCACCACAAAGTATTCCAATAGAAAACAACGCACCTTTATGTGTATTTACACCATTTGTAGCCTGATTCATATCATAACCGGCAATTTTTCCTGCCCAGCGCAGTCTGCGAAAGGTTTCTTTTGGAGGTTCCTGGGCTGTTTCCATTCCCATCTGTGCACACTTCTGAAAATAGGGCCACAAAGAAGCTGCACTGGACATAAAAGTAAAGCAGTCCATATCTTTATGACTTCCGCTGTTTCTCCGATCCACAAGCCCCGGTTTCGGAGTAGTGCACACTTCATACAACAGGCTTCTGCAAGCCAGTTCCGCAATCCTCCGGCTATCCTGCTCCTGAAATTCCTTCAGCAGGAGTTCCTTTGTGGTCTGCTCAAGCTCTGCAACAGAATGGGTTCTGCTTCTGGCACATTCCTTCGCCGGGTTACCACAGAGCAAACAGGTTCTGGGACTTTCGCCGATTTCCATACGCTCTATATGAGTACCGTTTTCATCAAGAACATCCATATCAAAGAGACGCCCAACCGACAGATTATTTTCTATTTCCACTGTTATTTTTTTTATCTCCACAGCATTGCCTTTTACACAATAATAACATACATTTCCCGTATTTTCGCAATAACATTCCTGATGCAGACATTCTATTCCGGCACTGACAAGCTGATGTCTTAAAATATCACAGCCATATTCAAACGCCCGGTATATTAACCTGTTATTTTTGACCGGTCCGGCAATATTCATAGTAAAGCAGATCAGAACAGAAGCATATTTCTGCTGCAAAGAAAGCTGGCGATGCACACGCAATTCTCTTGCATCCAGCATTTCCATTAGTGAAACTTCTTTTCCTGTCATTTTGTCGTCTCCTTTTTCACATTGTTTCCGGTTTCTTATTTGTGCAGAGGGTCCGATAGGAAGCCGGACCACTCTGCTTTTAGTAACAGATACGATTTAAACTATTCTGCAAATTCAAATGGTTTGAGCTGGCGAACCACATCCATAATTGTGCCGTCACGTACTTCAATTATACCTACTACACGGTCTGCGAACTGAACCTTTTCCGGTTCTCCGACAATAGAATATGCGATGCCGCGCAATTCCTGGATCGTCTTTAACGGAATACAATCTGCTGCCTTCAACGCTTCCGGCAGGTCCGGTCCGCACGGATTAACAGCCACACCATAATCTGTAACCACAATATCAATGCTTTCTCCCGGTGTTGTAACAGTGGTAACATCAGAACAGATTGTCCATAGGTTTTGTCAGGCCGCCTACACCTGTCTGATAGGAAAGACCATCTTTAAAATAAGGAGTATTGGCAACTACCTGCGTACAGTATTCCGCCATCAGAAGCTTTCTCTGATCTGTTGTCGGTTTTGCCGCTCCTGTTGCAATTTTTGCAGGATCACCGATTTCATCAACAACACATATATAATCCACTCTCTGCATCGGTATATGTGCCGGATAATTCGGAAACGGCACAAGACAGCCCGTAATCGCAGCTGCTTTATCTGCATGAATGTGCGCTTCACCTGTAATTATGGCTCTTATACGACCACCATGGGAACGCATGATAGCAAGACCTTTCAGCTTTCCCTGTGAGATAGCTTCGCCGATCGCGCCACGCACACCTGATGATTCAATAGAGGAAAAACCGGCGGAGGGATTCGTCAATGGTATAGACAAGATGCCGATGGGTACAGAGGATTAATTTAAAAGACATAGCGGTAGACCTGTCGTCGGAATACTTTGCCCCGCAAGTGGGACAAAACTTGGAGCGACAACGGAAAGGAACGAACGTAAGATTTCCGCAATGAGGGCAGCCATATATGGCGCCACCGTAAGATGGCTCCCCATAGTTGATGACCTTTTCGATGTTTTCCATGACAACAGGTCCGGGTTTAATATCATATTCAATAATCTCGTAATAGTCTTTAAGCATCTTCTGTATTATATTCATGAGATTATTATGAGACAAAATGACACAAAAAACAAGTCCTAATTCCCCTCATGAATGAGGGGATGGCACTGAAAAAGTAGATAATACCGTCTGCGGAATTCCGGCAGCAGGATGGGCAGTACGTTCCTGCCCCTGCCAGGTGTGATGCCAATACGCAGTTTCCTGACATCCCCCTTTCTCAGTTCAGCCAGATTGGCTCCATTGACACTGGGCTTGCTCTGGCTGGCCAGGGATATGGGGTCTGCTTTGCCAGCAGTTTCAGAATCAAAGGGCATGAGGCTTACCCTCATATCCATGTGCTGTCTTTTGGGAAAGAACGGGTGTGCTGGGACTTTATCGCGGCCTTCCGCAAGGACTTTCAGCTGCAGGAGGCAGCCAGGTTTTTAGTGGACAGTATGAAAGAATTATGACAGGACTATAAAGGCAATGCCCCCGCGCTTCACACGGAGAGCTGCGGGCATTTTTATGGCCGGAACAGGATTCTTAATGATTTTTAAGATAAAGCCTTTCTGCATTTAAGATTCCCCGGTTATGATGAAGTCAGAAACAAGGAAATCGGGAACAAAAAATAAATCAATGATATACAAGGAGGTTTTGGGGAGTATGGAGATTCGCAAACCAGCCGTGGCAGGGACACTGGAGTCCAGTGACTGCCAGGTCACCGTGGAGCCGGGAGAGGGAAATATTGAGTTCGCGCTTGAGAGCGCTGTCATCAACCAGTACGGAAACCAGATTAAGAGAGTGGTCATGGAGACACTGGAAAATCTGGGCGTGAAGGATGTGAGGATTGCTATTGTGGACAAGGGCGCTCTGGACTGCACCATCAGGGCCAGGGTGGAAGGCGCGGTGTTCCGTGCGGCCGGACAATATGACAATCTGCCGTGGGGAGGTGCCATCCGATGATAAATACAGGTAAAAAGAGGCTGAGAAGGACCATGATGTTCCTCAATGCCCAGAAGCCGGGACTGATTAAGGACCCGTATATCTACAGGCCGGACTCCATCATGCTGGATTTGGAGGATGCCGTGGCTGAGAACCAGAAGGATGCGGCCAGGTTTTCACTGTACCATGCCCTTAAAACCATTGATTACCGGGGATGCGAGAGGGTGGTGCGCATAAACGGACTGGACACTCCCTACTGGAAGGAGGATATCCGGTGCGCGGTGGCCGGCGGCTGTGACGCTATCCGCATTCCCAAGACAGAACGGCCCGAGGATGTGAGGACAGTGGAAGGCCGTATTGGGGCAGCGGAAAAGGAATTCGGCATTCCGGAGGGCCGTACCTTAATCATGGCGGCTATCGAGTCGGCCAGGGGGGTTATGAAGGCCCTCGATATATGCGAGGCATCGGAGCGGCTTTTCGGTATTGCCCTTTCGGGCGGGGATTATACAAAGGACCTTCAGACACATATTACAGGGACGGGAATCGAGCTTATGGGCGCCCGCCAGAACATGATTATAGCTGCCAGGGCAGCGGGGGTGCAGTGTTTTGACACGGTTTACACCAATCTGGACGATATGGAAGGGTTCCGCAGGGATGTGGAGACCATACATCTCATGGGATTTGACGGAAAATCCATTATTAATCCCAGGCAGATAACCATTGTCCATGAAATCTTTACGCCCACCCCCAAGGATATCATCTTTGCGGAAAAAGTGGTGAAGGAGATTGACGACAAGAAAGCCAGGGGAATCGGCGTGTTTACGGTTGACGGTAAGATGATTGACATAGCATTTTATGACGGCGCCAGGAGAATCATTGCACTGGCTAAGGCATCCGGCGTGTATAAGGGGGATTTGTAAGATGATGAATGCGGTTGGACGGGATATACCCGAGGAAATATTAAGGCAGACAGGCAAGGAGGTGTTTCAGGGAGTCCACCATTTTGACGGGTACACCTATAAGAAACACGGCCCCATGACACAGTGCGTCATTAACTCCGGCGGCAGCAAGCTGGTGGAAAGCATCCATGAGGTACTGGTAAAATGCGGCATTCGGGACGGCATGACGCTTGGATTCCATCACCATTTCCGGGAAGGTGACTTTGTGGTCAACATGGTCATGGAGGAGGTCCATAAAATGGGAATCAGGGATATCACTATCTGCGCCAGCTCCCTGGGCAAGGCCCATGACCCCATTGTGCCCTATATTGAGGACGGCACCATTACCAATATCCAGTCATCGGGCGTCCGGGGAAAGGTGGGGGAAGCCATATCGGAGGGAAAGCTTAAGGGGCTTGCCGTCATGCGGTCCCACGGCGGCAGGGTGAGGGCCATTGAGACAGGGGAAACCGTCATAGATATTGCCTTTATCGGAGCGCCTACCTGTGATGATTACGGCAACTGCCGGGGGATTGGCGGCAAAAGCGACTGCGGCGTGCTGTCCTATGCCATGGTGGATGCATTCCATGCGGATAAAGTGGTGGCCATCACGGACTGCCTTGTGCCCTTCCCTAATTTTCCGGCCCATATCAGCATGACAAAGGTGGATTATGTGGTTGTGGTGGATGCCATCGGCGACCCTGAGAAGATAGCCACCGGGGCAGCCAAGCCGACCACGGACATGAGGAAGCTGATGATGGCGGATTACTGCACCAGGTTTGTGGTCAATACCCCCTATTTTAAGGACGGGTTTTCTTACCAGACAGGGGTGGGGGGAGCCTCCATCGCCTCTACCATCTCCCTTGCCAAGGTCATGAAGGAGAGGAATATCCGAATGAGGTTCGGGGTGGGCGGACTGACAAAGCCCATGTGCGACCTGCTGATTAACGGCCAGGCGGATTGTCTGTTGGATACCCAGGACTTTGACCTGGATGCAGTGGAAAATTTAAAGGATTTAAAGCATTTCCGCATATCGGCAGGAGCCTATGCCGACCCCTTCAACAAAGGGGCCGTGGTCAATAAGCTGGATTTTGTGATTCTGGCAGCCCTGGAGGTGGACGTGAATTTTAACTGCAACGTGGTGGTTGGCTCTGACGGAGTCATCACAGGAGCCCAGGGCGGCCATCCTGACACGGCGGCCGGTGCAAAGTGCACCATTGTTATCACACCCCTGCTCCAGGGCAGGATACCGGCAGTGTGCACCCAGGTGACCACGGTCACCACGCCGGGAGAGAGCATTGACGTGGTTATTACGGATTACGGCATTGCCATCAATCCCCTCAGACAGGATTTGATTGAGTGCATGAAGGATGTGGACCTGCCTTTTAAGACCATCGGAGAGCTGAGGGACATTGCCTACTCCATAGTGGGCGAACCGGAAAAGGTCCGGTTTACAGATAAGGTGGTGGGAATCATCGAAAGCCGGGACGGAACCATCATGGATGTGGTGCGGCAGGTGAAGAAGTTTGAATTTGCGGAAGAATGAGTCTGCGGAAGAATGGGTTTGCGGAAGAATGAGTTTGCAGAAACGTAATTACAGAAACAGCAGATGAAAATGGCCTGAACCGGGGACCGCTGGGCGGAATCTGGTTCAGGCCGTCTGTCTGTTTATCTGTCTGTCTATTTATAAGGTTACGGAACAAACCGGTACCCCAGGCCCCGTACCGTCATGATATGGGCCGGTTTCTGGCGGTCCTCCTCAATCTTTGAGCGGAGACGGTTGATATAGACCATGATGGCGTTGTCGTCCACGGCAATGGTATTGCCCCACACATGCTCATATATCATCTCTTTGGTGAATACCTGCCCCGGGTGCTTCATGAACAGAAGCATAAGGCTGCTCTCCTTGGATGAGAGGAAGATTTCCCCGCCGTCCTTATAAAAACGCATGGTGGATGTATTGTATGAAAAGGGTCCGCACTCCAGCTGGTCCGGGCTGTCAGAGGACAGGTTCCTGCTGCGTCGGATTAGCGCCTTGACCTTGGCGCCCAGCACCAGGGGGCGGAAGGGTTTGGTGATGTAGTCGTCCGCTCCGATGGAAAGGCCGTAGAGGGAGTCGTAGTCTTCGTTGCGTCCGCTGACAATCATTACAGGGGTCTTGATACCCTGGCTCCGCAGGGCCCTGATGACCTCAAAGCCTTCCATGTCCCCCAGCATCACATCCATGAGAATTATGTCATAGGCATGGTCTTTAAGGAGATGAAGGGCGGCCTGCCCGCTGTCCGCCACAGTGGTTTCCAGGTCATTGCTGTGCATTACCTTTTCCAGTAGTTTGCAGATGGACGGGTCATCGTCCACAATCAATACTTTGTCAGCCATAGTTCCCCCCAGAATCTTTTGTTTCCTTGTTTGTTTTTTGATGTAAAATTATTATAATATTAAGGTGGGGACAAGTCAATAAGGGAGTCATTTTACATCATAAGGGGTAGTTTATGAAAGAGAAGAAAAAAGACAGGCAGAGGAACGGATACCTGGCTGCCGCCGCCGGTCTGCTGTGCGCAGTGCTGCTGGCCCTGACCTTTGCCGGGGTCAGTGTGTGGAATGAATATAAACAGTCCATCATAGACAACCAGAAGCAGCAGATGCTTCTGACCGCCCAGAGCCTGGCGGACAATCTGCAGGTGCTGATTGAGGAATATAAGGCGGACCTGGAGGCTCTGGACGGCATGGCTCTCAGGAGGACTGAGGGGGATGGGGAGCCGGACTGGACCGTGTTCCAGGAGTATGCCCGCGCCCATCATGCATTTGTCTATGACATCATGCTGGAAAATGGGGATGGAGAGGTGGTGCGGAGCATGAAGGGGCACAAGATTACCACCATCTATTCCGTCAGTGCGGTTGACAGCACCATGAAACTGTATCAGGCCAGTCTGGACAACGGGGAAATTTATCTGATATTAAAGAAAAAGACCGGACACAACAATTCAATGTCTCTTGTTATTGACGGCCAGGCCTATTACCAGAGCATGATTTCCGGTATCCGCCTGGGGACCAACGGCTATGTGGTGGTGAAGGATTCCAGGGGAACCATCCTGATGCACCCGGACCGGGAACAATGGGGAATTGATGTCATATATGGACGGCGGCGCCTGTATCCGGATAAGGACCTGGCCAGTCTGGAGAATATGATAGACAAGCAGAACCAGGGACAGGAAGGTGTATCGGAGTATTATTCCTACTGGTGGACCGAGCCCGGGGCGCCAAGGGTAAAGAAGATAAGCGCCTACTCCCCGGCCCCCATGGGTCAGGACTTCCTGGTGGTCAGCGCTGTTATTGATTATGACGATATCTATATCCCCATTGCAGAGGGATTTTTAAAGCTGGTTATGGTGTTTTCAGGCATTATGGGGGCCGTTCTTCTTATGGTGGCTTACATGTTCCGTCTGGTGCTCCAGCGGAAAAAGGATACGGAGCAGATTGCCTATCTGACGGAGCTTAACCGCCTGCTGGAGGAAATGCACCAGAGTGAGGAGGCCATTGCCCATCAGCAGAGGCTCCAGATTATGGGGACCATGACAGGAGGCATCGCCCATGAATTCAACAACCTGCTTACGCCTATTATGGGGTATGCGGAGCTGCTTATGGCGGACCTGGATGAGGAATGCGAGGGATATGACAGTGCGTCAGAAATCTACGAAGCTTCGGTAAAGGCAAAAGAAATCATACAGCAGATATCCTCCCTCAGCAGGAAAAACATGGAGACAGCCTATAAGAACATGGGGGCGGAGCGGATGATGAAGCGCGCCCTGAAAATGGTCCGGTCCGTATGCCCGTCCAATGTGCACCTGGAAACAGACCTGGATTTCAGGGGAAAGTGCATTCTCGGAAACGAAACCCAGCTGAACCAGGTCATCCTGAATATATGCGTCAATTCCATTCACGCCATAGGCCGTGAGGACGGCCGGATTCTTGTAAGGGGCAGGACAGCCAAAAAAGGGGAGCTGGAGTGCGGATGTCCTGTACCGGTTTCAGGGACCTGGGATGAGTATGTGAGAATCGACATTGAAGACAATGGCTGCGGCATGAGCCAGGATGTGCTGAAGCAGATATTTGACCCGTTTTTTACCACAAAAAAGGGTGGAAAGGGAACCGGACTGGGGCTGGCCCTGGTGGAACAAATCGTCACCTCCCACAGGGGATACATATATGCGCAGAGCCAGCCGGGAAACGGCAGCGTATTCCATCTTTACCTGCCTGTCAATGAACAGACAGAACCGGATGGTGAGGAAACGGGGACGGAGGCCAGAGAGCCTGGGCTGCGGCTTCTCATTGCAGATGACAACCCCAAGGTGCTGGGGCTTCTGGAAAAGAACTTTCACCGCCTTAAGATACCGGTGGTGACGGCCATGGGATTTGAGGAGGCCGGGAAGCTTCTGAAGCCCCGTACCTTTGATGCTGTGGTGGCGGACCAGTACATGGAAGGAGGGAGCGCAGTGGATTTCTGTATGTCCATCCAGGGGCAGTATCCCGGCCTGATAAAAATTGTCATGGCGGACAAGGTGGACAAGGAGCTGGCGGAGGCCAGACAGAGGGGAATCATAGACGGGTACATTGATAAGCCTGTCTCAGACACCTCGATACTGAAAGCCCTCAGGAACTGCGGGCGGGAAATGGAAGCTTAACAATCATTCATATTCCTCTTAATCCGATTTAAGGGACCGGCCATAAGGGTGTAAGGTTGGGCGTTTATACTTGAATCATAAAATAAATGAGAAGAGGAGGAACAGACATGAGTGAGACTATGCTTGCATTGCTGGGCTTTGCAACCATTATCATGATTATTGTTTTGTTGCTGAAAAACGTTACGGTGCCGGCCATTGCATTCATCGGCGTGTCCACGGTGACAGCCCTGATTCTGGTGCTGACCGGTACATTTACGGTAAAAGAAATGGGGGGATTTATCAAGGCAGGCGTACAGGGGGTGCATTCCACCGCGGCCCTGTTCATTTTCTCGGTGCTGTTTTTCGGAATCATGACAGATGTGGGAATGTTTGACCGCATCATCAATGCCCTGATGAAGAGAGTGGGGCATAATGTGGTGGGGGTAGCCCTTATGACCTGTATCATTGCCATGATTGGACATCTGGACGGAGGCGGGGCATCCACCTTTCTGATTACCATTCCGGCCATGCTGCCTGTGTACAAGCGCCTGAAGATGCGCCCGACCACCCTTCTGCTGATTTGCGTGACCGCCATGGGCGTCATGAATCTTCTGCCTTGGGGCGGCCCTACCATGCGTACTGCCTCTGTGCTGGAGATAGAGTCCAATGTACTCTGGATGAGGCTTATGCCCATGCAGATTGTAGGTATCGGCATTGCGTTGTTTACTGCTGTGTTCTGGGGATTTGTGGAGAAGAAAAAGGGCGCGGGCATTGACAGCGGCCTGGCGGCGGATGACTGCGGGATTTCCGGGATTGCAGAGGAGGCAGGGGACCACAGCGATTTGGTCAGGCCGGGAATGTTCTGGTTCAATGTATGTCTGACCCTGTTCATCATTGTGTGCCTTATATGGCTTTCCGTGCCATCCTATTACACCTTTATGCTGGGATGCGTGATTGCGCTCCTGGTCAATTATCCCGGAGCCAGGCTTCAGAATAAAATCATCAAGTCCCATGCAGGGCCTGCCCTGATGATGGCCTCTACCATTCTGGCAGCAGGCGTGTTCCTGGGAGTGCTGGAGGACAGTGAAATCATGAACCATATGGCAAATGTGCTGGCGTCCTTCATACCTCAGTCCATGGGCAGGTTCCTGCCGCTTATCATCGGAGTGCTGTCCGTGCCGCTTACACTGATGTTCTGTACGGACTCTTATTTCTACGGGCTGCTGCCTGTGCTGATTGGAGTGGGGAACAAGTTCGGCGTGGACCCTGTACATATCGGCATTGCAATGGTGGTGTGCCGCAACTGCGCCACCTTCATCAGCCCGGTGGTGCCTGCTACCTTCCTGGGTGTGGGACTGGCCGGCGTGGAAATCAAGGACCACATCAGGACCTCCTTCTTCTGGATATGGGGCGTCAGCCTTGTGTGCATGGTGGCAGGACTGCTGTTAGGGGTGCTTTCCGTCAGCTGATGATGAAAAGAACGGCTTTGTGATGAATAGGTACGCCGGGCCATGTAACGGCGGGCAGTCTATCATATTGGATGTCGTGCCGTGTACGGCTGGCGGACTATTAAACAGGAAACAGGCTCCGGAATGTATGTCCGAAAGGGATACGCATTCCGGAGCCTGAATCATTTTTTTATACGCTGTGAGCCATAGCACACAAGCGGTGCGGCGGCAATGGGAGGATGCCGTTAGTTTATATTCAGCTATGGAAGAACCATAAGGATTCACCAATTAGAAAAGCGCGGACCCTCCATCGGAGGCCTATGGCTAGCCGTATGGACTATACCGTGTAGCAAGATACATTTCTGTTGATATAAGTGCCCTACCGAGCTTTGCCCGGCGGCGCACGTTTCTAACCGGTGGAAGTCCGGAAGCCGTCCGGTAGCGGGAAGGATATAGCCAAAGGCAAGGGTGTCCATCGCGAGGTGGAATCTGAAGGAAGCCGGATGTGGGAACATACTAACCCATGGGCAAATCGCTGGTCTGACGGACAGAAATCACATAAGGCCATACATGAGGATAAGACTGCGGCACAAGCCAAAGCCCAATAACTATACGGAATCATGTATGGTAAATGTGGCAGATGGATGGAGAGAAAGAAACGTGTGGTACCCGGGGAGGTCTGTACGGAATGTCCTGAAAGGGATAACCATTATCATAAGGTAGTGCTGAACGTACAGAAGTCAGCAGAGGTCATAGCAGCCAAGAAGCGAAGGACCGAATCAACAGGAGTCTTAAGTACAACCGGTTGGAAGGAACTTATCAGGAGAATAAAAAAAGGAGGAAATACACACCAGACCCGGCAAGACGAGCTGAGATTCCCTAGCCAGATGGTGGAATGCGGAAGCTCGGTCATTCCCAACCGTGAAAGACCACATGTTCCAACAAGCCATAGCACAGCAGCTTATGCCAATCTACGAGCCGTTGTTCTCGGATAACAGCTGCGGTTACCGTCCGGGGAGAAGCGCGAAGGACGCCATCTTAAAGGTAAAAGAGTATGCGGAACAAGGATACACCCATGCGGCAGCATTGGACTTGTCGAAATACTTTGGTAGCCTGAATCATGAGAAGCTCTTAAATATCCTGCGCAGAGACGTGAAGGATGAAAGGGTCATCCAGTAGATTAAGAGATACTTAAAGAGCGACGTCATGGAGAACGGAGTAGTCATGGAAACGGAGGCGGAGACCGGAACAAAGATTCCGGGACTATGGACTGGAACTGAATCTGGAAAAGACAAGGATTGTATACTGCGAAGATGATGACCGCAGAGGAAGTCATGAGAATACATCTTTTGATTTTCTCGGATATACATTCCGCCCCAGACATGCGAAGAACAGATATGGGAAGTTCTTTACGAACTTTCTGCCGGCAATCAGTGAAAAGGCAAAGAAATCCATCCGAAAAGAAGTACGGGGGTGGAAACCGCAGCTAAGGCCGGATAAAGACCTCTATGATATAGCAAATATGTTCAACCGAAAGATACAGGGATGGATTAACTATTACACTCATTTTTACAAATCAGAGATATATGATGTGCTAAGGTACATCAACGGGTGTTTGGTAAAGTGGATGCGCAGAAAGTACAAGAAACCAGCCCTTATGGTCTGCCGATGGCAGCGTTTTGGCTACCGGGCAAGGTGCAGGACCTGAGTGCGGACAGTTTTTAGATAAGGAGGGCGTGTATGGAAAATCAATTAACCCCAAAACAGTTCCATGATTCTGGAAATCTGGGAACTGCTGGAAAACGCCAGAAAGATTAAAGGGACTTTCCAAAGAACTGACACAGGAATTTGGCAAAGGTTTTTCGCGGTCCAACTTGCAAAATATGCGGGCATTTTATCTTGCTTATGAAAAATGTCAGACGGTGTCTGGCAAATTGTCCTGGTCCCATTACTGTGAGCTTTTAAGCATTTCCGACGATAACAAGCGCAGCTTTTATGAGAAAGAGTCCATCAATTCCGGCTGGTCTGTTCGGGAACTGAAACGGCGGATCGACAGCTCACTGTATGAACGGCTGCTTTTATCAAACGGGGACGTCAACAAGGAAAAGGTCCTCTCTCTGGCACAGAAAGGGATTGAGATCAGCCAGCCAGCTGACATCATCCGTGACCCCTATGTGTTTGAGTTTTTTGGTGTGCCGGAAAATAAGCCCATGTTGGAAGGCGATTTGGAAAAAGTCCTTGTCGCTCAAATTGAAAAGTTTCTTTTGGAGCTTGGCGCGGTTTTATGTTTGTCGGAACCCAGCAGCGTGTGACCCTGAACAATACCCACTACTATGTGGACATGGTGTTTTACAATAAAATTCTCCGCGCTTATGTGCTGATTGAACTGAAAACGAAAAAACTTACGCCAGAAGCCGCCGGTCAGCTCAATATGTACCTGAATTATTACGCGGCGGAAGTCAACGATCCGGACGATAACCCTCCTATCGGCATTATCCTCTGTACCGACAAAGACAGTATCGCGGCAGAATATGCCCTGGGCGGTCTGTCCAACAATATTTTTGCATCCCGCTATGTTCTCTATATGCCAGACAAGGAACAGTTGATTGCTCAAGTGGAGGCTGTCTTGAAAAACTGGCATGAAAAGAAAGACAACGGCCATGAATGAAAAAGAACTGATTGGGAAAGTACATTCGACAGTTTATCACCAATGCCAGCGGCGCGGCTATGCGGCTCCCGTGGATGTGCTGATGGAGGTTGGCGTTCTTCAAAAGCAGAAATATGAGGACTGGCGGTTCGGGCGGGTAGATTATCTGGAACGGGTCTGTACCGTCAATCTGCGCAAGCTCTCGTTCATCATGCGCCAGATGCGGGTGTGCGCTCAGAAAAGTGGATTGAAGTCCTCTTTCTGCTATTATAAACAGTGGGGTGTAAAAAAGAAAAATGGTCAGGGCCATAAGCCGGTGGTTCCGCTGCGGTTCAGCAAAAGCGGGAACCCTGAAATTGAAAAATGGTATGCAACTTATTTTGTGGACACCAAACGGGTTGCAGTTCTAAAAGCACAGCAGCATATTGAAAATCCAGATTTCCCAAAAAGAAAAGGAGGAACCCACTATGGCAACCAAACGCATCATGCCGCTGCACATCGGCAAGGGCCGCACCGAGAGCCAAGCTGTCAGCGACACCATATGCATCGAGAACGGCTTATCCATTGTGGAGAATCCCAAGCCCCACGGAAAAAGCTACTACAAGTGGCTGGGCGATCAGGCTAAGCCCTCCCGCCGGGAGCGGCTGCGGGTGATGATTGACCGGGCGCTGGAGCAAAAGCCCGCAGACTTTGATGAGCTGCTGAAACTGCTTTCCGAGATGGGCTGCGAAGTATACCGGCGCGGGAAAGCGATCCGGCTCAAGGCCCCCGTCTGGAAAAACATTGCCCGTTTTACGGGTGGCGGCGACTGCCAAAGGTGGTAATGGCTGTACCGAGGATGATGGATAACACAGTTCTTGGGGGAAAGGTTAAGGATAATTCCTGTACAGCGCGGCAAGCCGGCTTCTTCAGCTGCTTCATAATAAAACGTCCTGTAAATGGGTTATAAAACCGGTTAGGGGCGGTACGGGAATCCCGGGGATTCCGGGCCGTCTGTTATGTTGCAGTACCAGTATATCTCATGCATCCGGGGGTGGGGGTGGCTGTCAAGTGGGGACTTCACAGACCGTTATCAGTTTGGTTTTTCCGTGCTGGAATCCACGATTCTGCCCTTGCTGCCTGTCTTGTAGTACTGTATGGGTATATTCCACTGGACCGGGAATAGAATGGAATAAGAATGCCATGAAACAGGCGGAGAAACATGCTGAATTATCTATGGGCAGGAATGACACTGACGGGAATACTCTGGGGGGCGCTTCACGGTCAGATGACGGCTGTGACCGATGGTGCAATCCAGGCATCAAAGGAGGCGGTGACGCTGTGCATCACCATGCTGTGCGTCATGACTCTGTGGACCGGGGTACTGGAGATCGGGCACCGCTCCGGATTGGTGGACCAGCTGGCAGGAAGAATGGGGCCAATACTCACCTTCCTTTTTCCAAGGCTGGACCCGGACGGAAAGGCAAGGAAGCAGATAAGCGTCAATGTGACTGCCAATATACTGGGACTGGGGTGGGCCGCCACGCCGGCCAGGCTTAAGGCCATGGAGGAGCTGAAAAAGGTGGAGGAGGAGCGCAGAAAGGGAGGCGCGGCCGGGCGGAAAGATACGCCAGGACAAGAAGATACGGCCGGGCGGAAAGATACGCCAGGACAAGAAGAGACAGCCGGGCAGAGAGCTGCGGCCAGACAGGCGGGGACTGCCAGCAATGAGATGTGTACATTTCTCATTATCAACATATCCTCCCTGCAGCTTATACCCATGAACATGATTGTGTACCGGAGCCAGTACGGAAGCGTGAATCCTACTGCCATTGCGGGTCCGGCCCTGGCGGCTGCCTTTATCAGCACAGTGGTTGCGGTGATATTCTGTAGGGTCATGGACCGGTAGGTGCGGGCGGTGCATTGAAGCATGACGAAAGAAACGCTATACCGGATACAACAGATGAAGGGAGGCTGTGGGAACGGTTCTATGCGAAAACATATCCCACAGCCTGATTTAATAATGTATAACGTTGTCCGAATTCTGAATTGCCGCAATTATTTTCTGTGCTTCTGCTGAAGTAAAGTAATTCCAGGTTGTATCCGGAACTTTCAAACAGCATGTATAATCCAGATTTTTATCCAAAGTAATTCCTTCTTTTTCCAGTAGCACTTTTACCTGTTTTATCCCCCGATGGTCATTTGGATAAATCTGTGAAATCACAAATCCCATAATCTATTGCTCCTTTAAGAAATACAAAAAATATGTAAAGGCCAGTAGGTCCGCGCTTCCTCCGGGCGAAAGATTTTTACTGATAAATGCCCTGTCAAGAATCTCCAGCATATCTTCCTCCGGATAAGGATTTCTTTCCAGAATTTCTTTTATTTCTTCTGTCACCTGAAGCTGAGTTTCCCGATTGCTTCGCGCAATCAGATTTGTATCTACCGTAGATACCATCAATGCCAACAAAGCTGCGCACCCTGCCTGTTCCAGAGATAAGCCTTTTTTCAGTCCTCTTTCCAGAGCCGGTAATCCAGCCTCCATAACTGCGGGAACCCCTTTTTCCGCTTGACCGCGGATTCCCGTGATTCCATATTTTACATACAGTTTTTCTCCTGTTGTTCCGGCATTCTCTTCTGTCACTTCCCGAAAATCATGTTCAACAATTCCTTTTGTCATCGCCGCACATTCTCCCAATACAACTTTTACATTTTTCCATTTTTCTCGGGGAAGACGACCAAGAGCACCACAAAGTATTCCAATAGAAAACAACGCACCTTTATGTGTATTTACACCATTTGTAGCCTGATTCATATCATAACCGGCAATTTTTCCTGCCCAGCGCAGTCTGCGAAAGGTTTCTTTTGGAGGTTCCTGGGCTGTTTCCATTCCCATCTGTGCACACTTCATACAACAGGCTTCTGCAAGCCAGTTCCGCAATCCTCCGGCTATCCTGCTCCTGAAATTCCTTCAGCAGGAGTTCCTTTGTGGTCTGCTCAAGCTCTGCAACAGAATGGGTTCTGCTTCTGGCACATTCCTTCGCCGGGTTACCACAGAGCAAACAGGTTCTGGGACTTTCGCCGATTTCCATACGCTCTATATGAGTACCGTTTTCATCAAGAACATCCATATCAAAGAGACGCCCAACCGACAGATTATTTTCTATTTCCACTGTTATTTTTTTTATCTCCACAGCATTGCCTTTTACACAATAATAACATACATTTCCCGTATTTTCGCAATAACATTCCTGATGCAGACATTCTATTCCGGCACTGACAAGCTGATGTCTTAAAATATCGTCTCCCTTTTCACATTGTTTCCGGTTTCTTATTTGTGCAGAGGGTCCGATAGGAGGCCGGACCACTCTGCTTTTTGTAACAGATACGATTTAAATTATTCTGCAAATTCAAATGGTTTGATCTGGCGAACCACATCCATAATTGTGCCGTCACGTGCTTCAATTATACCTACTACACGGTCTGCGAACTGAACCTTTTCCGGTTCTCCGACAATAGAATATGCGATGCCGCGCAATTCCTGGATCGTCTTTAACGGAATACAATCTGCTGCCTTCAACGCTTCCGGCAGGTCCGGTCCGCACGGATTAACAGCCACACCATAATCTGTAACCACAATATCAATGCTTTCTCCCGGTGTTGTAACAGTGGTAACATCAGAACAGATTGCCGGGATTCTTCCCTGCAGAAGCGGAGCAAGTACAATCGTACATTTTGCTCCGGCAGCTGTATCCGGATGTCCTCCCTGTGCTCCTGTAATCACACCGTCAGACCCTACTACTACATTACAGTTAAAGTTTACATCCACTTCCAGCGCCGCCAGAATTACATAATCCAGTTTATTAACAAAGGAACCTTTGTTAAACGGATTTGCATACGCTCCCGCACTGATTCTGAAATGATTCGGATTCTTCACATTTTTGATCGCATCCAGGTCGAAATCCTGTGTATCCAGCAGACAGCGGACCATACCGCGTTCCAGAAGATCACACATAGGTTTTGTCAGACCGCCTACACCAAATCCCATCTTGATTCCACGATCTTCCATAATTTTGGTAAGAGAAATCGTAGAAGCAATTGAAGCACCGCCTACACCTGTCTGATAGGAAAAACCATCTTTAAAAAAAGGAGTATTGGCAACTACCTGTGTACAGTATTCCGCCATCAGAAGCTTTCTCTGATCTGTTGTCGGTTTTGCCGCCCCTGTTGCAATTTTTGCAGGATCACCGATTTCATCAACAACACATACATAATCCACTCTCTGCATCGGTATATGTGCCGGATAATTCGGAAACGGCACAAGACAGTCCGTAATCGCAACTACTTTATCTGCATGATTTCCATCAACATGAGAATAAGAAAGAACACCACAGTCTGCTTTACCGCCGATACCACGGCAGTTTCCATAATCGTCGCAGGTCGGTGTGCCGATAAATGCAATATCAATGTGCGCTTCGCCTGTAATTATGGCTCTTACACGACCACCATGGGAACGCATGATAGCAAGACCTTTCAGTTTTCCCTGTGAGATAGCTTCGCCGATCGCACCACGCACACCTGATGATTCAATATTGGTAACCGTTCCGTCTTCAATCATCGGAACAAGCGGAGCGTGTGCTTTTCCAAGAGAGCTCGCACAAATAGTAATGTCTTTCAGTCCCATTTTATGAATTTCTTCCATTACCATATTTACAACTTTATCTCCATCTCTGAAATGATGATGGAAGCTGACTGTCATTCCATCATGTGCTCCACATTTTACAAGAACATCATGAATGGAATCTGCCAGTTTACTCTCGGTGTTATTCATTATCGGTTTTACATTAGAACCTACTTTTTTAAATTCCACACCATCTTTATAATGATTGCCCTGGAATACTTCTTTTCCGGTAATTTTCAGAATTTGTTCCGGAATGTCTCTTCCTACTGCATTAATCATTTTACTGCACCTCCTTATACACGCCGGATGCCTTAGCCAGCTCCAGTGTACGTTTTGCACCATCATAAAATGCAATATCGATCATCTTGCCGTCTACGGCAAATACCCCGATGCCCTGTGCCTTCTTGGTTTCAATTTCATTAACAACCTTCTGTGCAAAGGTTATGTCTTTCTGAGATGGTGTAAAAATTTCATGTACAATATTGATCTGACGTGGATTAATAATAGATTTTCCATCAAACCCCATTAAGTGAATTCCTTCTACATCTTTACGGAAACCTTCCATGTTATCTAGATCTGTGTAAACAGTGTCAAAGCACTGTACGCCGGCAGCTCTCGCGGAAATCACCATCTGAGAACGGGCTCCCATCAGCTCAATTCCGGTACCTGTAATGTTGGTTTGAAGATCTTTTGTATAATCTCCGCCGGAAAGCGCAATACCAAACAATCTTTCAGAAGCAGTACAGATATCATAGGATTTCAGAACACCTTTTGCGGATTCAATAGCAGCCATGATCAAAACGCTTCCTTTCGGACGATCAAATTCCTTTTCAGCGGCTACAATCGCCTTTTCCACTGCTGCCACATCTTCCGGACATTCAGTTTTCGGAATACGAATGGAATCACAGCCACCTGCCACTGCACAGCGGATATCCTCTCTCCAGAGATCTGTATCGAGACCGTTGATGCGGACAACTCTTTCACATCCATGATAGTCCAGTGTTATCAGCGCATGGTACAGGGAAAATCTTGCTGCGTCTTTCTGATTTTCTGCTACTGCATCTTCCAGATCCAGCATAATGGAATCCGGTTTATAAATATACGGGTCTTTAATCAGACTTGGTTTCTGAGCATTTAAGAACATCATGGTTCTTCTCAGACGTTTTTTATTTGGACAATTCATCTGATCGCACCTCCCCAGGGCAAATCCTTAAACTGCTGCACAGAACGATAGACAGCACCCTCAATACGGGCTTTGATGGTACAGTCTAATGCACCCTTGTCCACAATTTTGATTTTCACACTGTCAATATCAAGATTTTTTAATGTTTCCATTGTAACTTTTTTAATCTGATTTCCATACTGGTTCAGCACAGAACTTTCCAGTTCAAACTCGATACTGCCGTTTCCAGCCTCTACAGTAACCTGACAGTCACTGGATTCCAATGTTCCGGCTATTGCCGGCCTGATAATTTCCATGATAAAATCTCCTTTTCTTAATAAAACAGTCCGCCCAGATTAAAGAGGCCAAGAGCTGATAAAACAACATTCAGCAATACGTTTCCAACTGAAAGAAGAAACAGCTGTTTAAACATTTTGTTCAGCTCGTGATTAGTTGTTTCTTTTGCTGCAGAATAGGAAGACATGATAATCGCACCGCCTGTTGATAATGGGCTGATTGCTGCTGCAAAGGAAGTCGCTACAATTGCGGAAATCAATTCCACATAGTTTACACTGCCTGCAAAAGAGGCTGCTACATCTGCTGCGATCGGGAACAATGCCGGCATAACCACACCTGTTGTAGAACTTACCCAGGATAAAATACCGGAAGTTGCAGATAGGATCGGAGTTGCTGTTTTTTCATTCATCATTCCTGTCAGGAAATTTGAAATCAGTTCGATACCGCCAAGTGTGTTGATTACATTGATCAGTGTACCTACGCCACAGATAAATACCAGTGTTCCCCATGGAATGCTCTTAATGGCTTTCTTTTCATCTGCACATCCCAGAAGAATCAGTACTGCAGCTACAACAAAGGCAAAAAGACCTGTATCTAATTTAAATCCGATACAGCAAACTACCATAACAATAATGCCGATAATGGTATATCTCTGTTCACGATTAAATTTAGGAATTTCAGAAAACTTCAAAGGGTTGTCTGCTTTTACTTTATAACCTTTAAATGCCACATATAAAATCAAAGTAAAGATAAAACCGGAAATCAGTGTACTCAGAAACAGGTGCAGGCCAAATCCGGAATATCCTAACGGCTCAGAAAGACTTTTTGCAAGAACACCAGTCAAAGACAACGGTGATGCACATCCTGCATTCGCACCCAGTTTTGCATACAACGCGGTAGCAATTGGATTGATTTTCATTTCAAATGCAAGATACATTGCAAATGTAGTCATTAGGATTCCGGCTGCAATATGTCCCGGTCCGATTGCGGAAATAAAAGCGGACAGTACAAACATAAGGATCGGAATCAATACGGTATTTTTTCCTACAAGCGCTACAATTTTCTTTGAAAACAGTTCCAGCGTTCCATTATTCGACGCCATACCAAACAAAAAGGTGACACCAACAAGTGTTACAAACATAGAACTGCTGAAACCATTAGAGATTTCTTTTGCACTCATATCACCTATGGTACCTAAAATAAATGCTACCCCTAAAGAAAGAAAACCCAGATTAACTTTTTTAATAAATCCAATAGCAACAACCATCACCAATACGATCAAACTAATAATTGCAAGATTCATGATGAGCTCCCCCTATTTAATATGTGCGGTTCCGTCTATCAGCAGGTTTGCTGTACGGAATCCAAATGTATCTGCTACAACCGGCTCTGCGCCGTTTTCCTCATAATCTACGCCACACTCCAGAACACCGCTGGGATGTCCGATACGGATAAACTGTGTATCCACATTTTCAGAAAGCACCTGATTAACAACACTTCCCGGAACAACCGCAGCAGCTGCAGTACACATGGCCCCCGTCATGGCATAGCTTGGATGTGCTTTCTGCATAGACATCATTCGTGAAAGCAGATCAACGTTTTCTTTGGAAATAGAAACACCCTCTGCTGTCACATAATCTGCTGCCTCAGCAACAAATGTCATTTTCGGAATTCCTGGAGTTTCCCAGGCGGAACGGGTGTAATCTTCAATCAGACCAATCATCACAGCTGCAAGTCCTCTTACTGTTTCCAGTAAAGCAAGCTTATCCGCATCTGCATTTACTTCTTCCGGAAGTTCAAGACCTGTCATCCCCATATCCTTCGCTTTTACAAATACAAGCGGATTGGCTGCATCTACGATTGATACTTCTACTTTTCCAAAATTGGGAACCTCCAGAATATCCACTACATTTCCTGTGGGGAGAAGTCCGTTTCCAAGAGTTCCTGCCGGTTCAACAAACTTCAGTTTGATCGGAGCCGCTGTGCCCGGAACACCGGCAATGGCAAAATCACCATCATAAACCACACTGCCTTTTTCTGTCTGAACATCTGCAATAATGACTTTATTGGTATTTGTGTTAAAAATTCTTACCGGAGTTGTTCCCTCTTTTGTCTTAATAAGACCTTTTTCAATGGCAAATGGTCCCACACCGGAAGAAATATTTCCACAGTTTCCTTTATAACTTACCAGGTCCTTATCTACCGAAACCTGTGCAAATGTGTAATCCACATCCGCATCCTCTCTTGAGGATTTTTTTACAATTGCAACTTTGCTGGTAACGGACTGCGCACCGCCAAGTCCGTCAATCTGTTTTTTATCAGGGCTTCCCATCATGCTAAGAAGCAGGGAATCCCATTGGCTCTTATCTTCCGGAAGGTCTTCTTCCAGAAGGTAAACACCTTTACTTGTTCCTCCGCGAATAATCATAGCCGGAAGAAGGAATCTGTTTTTATTTTCATTGTACATTTTTTTCCCCTCCCATGTCTATGCTTTATGAGCTTTGTTATAATTAATCAGAGAACCACATTGAATGATTTCTTTTTCTTCATCTGTCAAAGGTGCAATTGCAAGGGAAAGCTTCTTTATTTCTTTCCCGATTACATATGCCGGAATATCACTCAAGTCACCATCCAGTGCTTTTTTTATATCCGGGACAAAGATATAATCGTCGTCTTCAAAGTCAGGATTTCCATTCATGATAAACGGAATCATGCCCCAGTTGATCAGATTGGAACGATATCTTTTAGTTGCATATTCCACGGTAATATTTGCTCCGCCAAGAAGAACTCTCTGACAGGAAGCAGCCTGTTCTCTGGCACTTCCATCGCCAGGCTTTACAGCATAAATCGTACTGGAAAGATCAATTTTTTCTTCCTGAATTTCTTCAAATCCGGAAATATTTCGAATCCTGGAAATAATATCTGCAACTTCTGCCGGACAATTTCCTGCTTTTCTTGCCTTTTCATTTTCCATTACCGCTTTTGCTTTTCCCACATATTCCGGAACACGGCGACTTAGTGTAAATTCTGCAAGTCCCATCGGATTGGAACGGAAAGAACCTGTTTCACCGGAAGGGATCAATTCATCCGTAGTAGTAACCGGATCTGTAATATATGCACATACTTTCAGAAGCATATGGTCGTTTAATTCCGGAAGTTCCGGCCAGTCTTTAATGTTCGGTCCACAGATAACGGTTTCTTCTGAACACCCTTTGCCCACACCCTGGAACACACGATGCTGATATGCTTTTGGATCATAACGATATTCCGGACATTCAAACTCATAACCAGCTTCATCCGCTGCCATAATCCGTCCTCCATTTGCTGAAGAAACTGCAATGGAACGTGCATCCATCAATGCAACACTTGCCAGCTGTCCATTACCTGGTTTAGAACCTTCTCTGTTCGGGAAATTTCTGGTGGTATGTCTGATAGAAAGTCCTTTATGTGCTGGTGTATCACCTGCTCCAAAGCATGGGCCACAGAATGCTGTCCGAATGGTTGCTCCTGCTTCAATCAGATCCGCCAGTGCTCCATTTCGTGTCAATTCCAGCATAATGGCCTGACTGCTTGGATAAATTCCAAGTGCATATTCATCCGTTCCGGTACTCTTGCCTTTCAGAATATGTGCCGCTTCCATAATGTTGCTGTATGTACCTCCGGCACATCCTGCAATAGTTCCCTGATCAGCATAAAGCGCTCCGTTTCGCACCTTATCTCTGAGATTCAGCCCCAGGTTCGGATTTTTAATCAGTTTAGAAGCATTTTCTTCAACTTCATGAAGAATATAATCCATATTTTCATTTAATTCACGTATTTCATACCCATTTGACGGATGGAAGGGAAGAGCGATCATACTGTGAATAGTTGATAAATCTATGTAAATACATCCGTCATAATGGGCAGTTTGTGCCGGATCAAGCTGTCTGTAATCTTCCGGGCGGCCATGTTTGTCCAGATACGCTTTTGTATCTTCATCCGTGCGCCAGATACTGGATAAACAGGTTGTTTCCGTTGTCATAACATCGATACCGTTACGATAATCTGTTGACATGGAAGAAACTCCAGGTCCTACAAATTCCATAACTTTATTTTTTACATAGCCGTTTTTAAATACGGCACTAACAACGGCAATTGCAATATCCTGGGGTCCGATACCCGGATTTGGTTTTCCATCCAGATATACGGCGATAACTTCCGGATATTCTGCATCCCAGGTCTGTTCCAATAGCTGCTTAACCAGCTCACCGCCGCCTTCACCGACTGCCATCGTTCCCAGTGCACCATAGCGAGTGTGACTGTCCGAACCAAGAATCATTTTTCCGCATCCAGCCATGCTTTCGCGCATGTACTGATGAATAACTCCCATATGCGGCGGCAGATAAATTCCGCCATATTTTTTACATGCAGAAAGACCGAATATGTGGTCATCCTCATTAATTGTTCCTCCAACTGCACAAAGACTGTTATGACAGCAGGTCAGTACATATGGAAGCGGAAATTTCTCAAGACCGGAAGCTTTCGCCGTCTGTATAATTCCCACATAAGTCAGGTCATGACTGGTTATTGAATCAAATTTGATTTTTAACTGTTCTTCATTTCCACTGACGTTATGAGCCTGTAAGATACTGTAAGAAATAGTTCCTTTATGAGCATCTTCTTTTTTTCTCATCAATTCAGGAGCTGCCTGAGATTCCGGAACCAATGTATTGCCGTTCAAAAGATAGACGCCTTCATCATAAAGCTTAATCATGGTTTTTCTCCTTTACTGTACGTTTATCCGGGAAGTGCACAATTCCCTGACTGCAAAGGTACCTTGCCTATGAATCCATCATAACAAAACAATATTTGATAATCAAATTCATAGTATTCATAAAAGTCATTCATTTTAATCATTTATTATGTGGAAAGCTTACAAATATCTCTCTATTTTTTAGTGCAAAACTTACAAAAAATGCGTTTTTATATCAGAATTCCTTGGTTTTTTATTCAAGTCCTGTGATTTTACTAATATTCATATTTTATATATTTTTTATTCATAGAAGGAATATTTATTGAATTCCGTTTTTAGGTATGTTATACTTTTGAAAAGGAGGTTTTTCTATGGGATTTCGGGAATTTCAATATGTCATCGCAATTGCCAAATATCAGAATATAACAAAAGCTGCCGAATCTCTGTATATCGGACAGCCTACATTAAGCAAGTTTCTCAAGAATCTGGAAGACGAACTTGGCGTCAGCCTTTTTCGCAAAGCCGGTCATAAATATCACCTGACCTATGTCGGAGAACGATATCTGGAAAAGGCAGAGCAGATCCTGCAGTTAAAATCCGATCTGGATGCGGAACTGGCTGATATCGTTAAAAGAAATGTAGGCGTATTACGTCTTGGTTTTCCCACCATGCGCTGTACCTATATGCTGCCAGCCATTCTTCCCGCATTTCAGGAGATGTATCCCAATGTAAAAATCCAGATTGTGGAAGGACCTTCCGCTGAGCTTGACAAAAAGCTGTTAAACATGGAAGTGGATCTTGCTTTTTATAACCAGCGTTTTGGAGACACCAATCCATTAATCCAGACAAAAATTCTCGGAGAAGAAGAACTTCTGATCTGTGTAAAAAAAGGCCACCCTATGGAACGTTTTGCCCAGCCAAATCCTGCCAGCAAATATCCCAGACTTGATGTTCGCCTGCTGCAAAATGAAACCATTCTGCTAATGCTGAAAAACCAACGGACTCGCCAGATTATCGACCAGTATCTTCACCAGCAGGGCGTTGTTTTTGAAAATATCCTGCATACCAGTAACATTCCTGCAATCATGGAACTTATTTCTGTTGGATATGGTGTCAGCTTTTTATTTGAACCTCATATATTACAACATAATTTTAAAAATCCCATCTCATGCTTCAGCTTCGGAGAACCGCGGACTACCTCCGCATTAGTCGTTGCAACCCGCAAAAACAGTTATCTCCCATCTTTTGCCAATGATTATATTGAATTGGCCAAACGCCTTTATATCAATATATAGCCTGCTGCCAACAGTTTGCTGATTTTTAGCCGGCGCAGGGAATTAATGCTTGACAAATCCTTACACCAGTCTTATAATCCTAGAAAACCTAGCGAATAACTATGAATAAAAAAGAAAGGCCCTGCACGCCTGTGAGGGAACGGTGGAAACTATGTCTAAGATTTATAAGGGAGCTATTGAACTGGTAGGCAACACCCCATTGGTAGAGGTGACCAATATCGAGAAGAAGGAGCAGCTGAAAGCGCGTCTTCTGGTGAAGCTGGAATACTTCAATCCGGCCGGGAGCGTTAAGGACAGAGTGGGAAAAGCCATGATTGAGGATGCGGAACGCATCGGCAGGCTGAAACCGGGTTCTGTCATCATTGAGCCCACGTCAGGCAATACAGGCATTGGCCTGGCTGCTGTGTCTGCGGTCAAGGGCTATAGGATGATACTGACCATGCCCGATACCATGAGCGTGGAGCGCCGCAATATACTGAAGGCATACGGAGCCGAAATAGTTCTGACACCCGGTGAGAAGGGAATGAGCGGGGCTATTGAAAAGGCGGAGGAGCTGGCCAAAGAGATACCGGACAGCTTCATACCGGGGCAGTTTGATAATCCGGTGAACCCACGGGCGCATATGGAAAGCACGGGGCCGGAAATATGGCAGGATACGGACGGGCAGGTAGATATATTTGTGGCGTCCGTGGGAACAGGAGGCACTCTTACAGGTACCGGCACATATCTGAAGGAAAAGAATCCAAATATCAAGGTTATAGCTGTGGAGCCATCCACTTCACCGGTTCTTTCCGGAGGAAGCGCCGGTCCCCACAAGATCCAGGGAATCGGAGCCGGTTTCATTCCCAAGGTGCTGGACACCCATATATATGATGAAATCATAACCGTGGACAATGAAGCGCCCTTTGCCACTGCGAAGATGTTAGCCAGGACAGAGGGACTTCTGACCGGAATTTCATCGGGAGCAGCCCTGTACGCAGCCATCGAGATTGCCAGACGGCCTGAGAATGAGGGCAAGACCATTGTCGTGCTGCTTCCTGACAGCGGGGACAGGTATTATTCCACAGCGCTGTTTGTGGAGTAATCAGAATTAGATATTAATAAGAATCACACGGTTTGCGGATGCGCCGGACGCTGTGACGGCTCCGGCGCCCAAGGATAAGGTGGTCCAAGCGGGCAGTCTTTTCCCGTCATGAAACAAGCATCAATGGAATAAGATGTAATAAACAAACGGACCTGGAACTTATATATGAAATTCCTGATTTTTTTGTCAGAGGCAATGGTCCCTCTGATGATTTTTTATATTGTGGGCTTTGGCCTTTTGTCCGGGCGTCCGGTGCTGGACGATTTCATCGACGGGGCAAAGGACGGCATGAAGACAGTAGCCGGTATCCTTCCAACCCTGGTGGGACTTATGGTGTCGGTGGGAGTCCTCAGGGCATCCGGTTTTCTGGATTTTCTGGGAGAGCTGCTTAAGATGCCTGCGGCCCTTTTGCATATACCTCCCCAAATCGTACCTGTGGTCCTGGTGCGTCTGGTATCCAACTCAGCGGCAACAGGGCTGGTGCTGGACATATTTAAGGAGTACGGTACAGACTCCTCTCTGGGGCTTATTGCATCCGTGCTCATGAGCAGTACGGAGACAGTGCTGTACTGTCTGAGCGTATATTTTGGCAGTGTAGGCATTACCAGGACCAGGTACACATTGGCCGGGGGGATGATTGCCACGGCGGCGGGAGTGGCGGCCAGCGTGGTACTGGCCGGTGCGGTTAGATAAAGCTGCGGCCGGTGCTGTCCGGAGCATAAAAAAACATTGCAATATCAAGGGTTATTGACTATAATAGCCATAGAAAAAGGGAATCCGTTGTATGTGCGCCCTGTATATGATTATATCAGGGCCTTAGGGTGTGCCTGCGGGCAGCTGGAATGGACATTCCGGCTGGACGATCCGGACATACGCTAGCGTACAGCGGGTTTATGCTGTGAAGAGAAGAGGAATAAGGAATGAAACAGTATCTGAGCCTGCGGGAGCAGTATCCCCGCTTTGCTTACAGAGGATATGAGATAGAGGAAAATGAAAGCTGTCTGAGGCTCACATACCGGTTTGAGACAGTGGGACTGTCTGAGTTTGCGCCGGTTTGGGTGTTTCCGAAGGCAGAGGGGGACTGTCACAGATGGTCAAAAGACAGGCTCATGCAGGACATGATATTTTCCCTGGGAATGGTGGAGCTGGTGAGCTACTGGAAAATTGCCTGCCCGCCCACAGTGGCAGTGGAGGCCGGATGGCTGAACCAGGACCAGATTGACTGGTGGAAGGATCTGTATTTTAACGGATTGGGTGAATTTTTCTATGTAAATGGAATAGAGGAAGCGGATCCCAATCATTTTATGAATATCCGGTGTGCAGGCCGCTGTAAAGAGCGGCATGCAGCATGGGGTGCGGAAATAGATGGGAATGGGAAAGCGGCGGGCATCAGCGCCGTAAACAGTGATTCCCTGGCATCCGGCGGCGTCCTGGTTCCCATAGGCGGAGGAAAGGATTCCGCAGTGACGCTGGAGCTTCTGCGCTTAGCGGGAAAGTCCATCTACGCCTATATCATCAATCCCAGGGGAGCTACCATACACACCACCGAGGTGGCGGGCCTGGACGCGGCCCATGTTATAAGTGCAAAGCGTACCCTGGACCCCAATATGCTGGAGCTTAACCGGCAGGGATATCTGAACGGGCATACGCCGTTTTCCGCGCTGGTGGCATTTTCCGGCATCATAGCTGCCAGGATGCACGGCCTGTCCATGGTGGCCCTGTCCAATGAATCCAGTGCAAACGAGAGCACGGTCCAGGGAAGCACGGTAAACCATCAGTATTCCAAGAGCTTTAAGTTTGAGGAGGATTTCCATTATTATCAGACCACATATCTGAGGGGTAGCGCGTACTATTTTAGTCTGCTGCGCCCTTTGAGTGAATTCCAGATTGCCAGGTATTTTGCGGGGCAGAAGCAGTACCATGGCATATTCCGGAGCTGTAATGCCGGAAGCAGGACTGACTCCTGGTGCGGACACTGCCCCAAGTGCCTGTTTGTGTACCTGATTCTGTCGCCCTTTCTTACGCCGCAGGAGGTCATGGATATTTTTGGCCGGAACATGCTGGACGACTGGGACATGAAGGAAACCCTGGACCAGCTCATTGGGATAGAGGAAGAGAAACCGTTTGAGTGTGTGGGCAGCCGCGATGAAATAAATACAGCCATAGTGCTTACGATCAAAGGGCTGGAGGAAGCGGGCGAAGCGCTGCCCCGTCTTCTTTCCTATTATAAAACCACGGATTTGTACCGGACCTATGAGGCCAAAGGGGACCAGTACTCATCCTATTATGACGGGAATAACCTGGTTCCGGATGACCTGGCGCGGCTGGTGAGGAAATACTGTGCAGACGGCTTATAAGGAGAAAGAACGTGATTGAGAAGATAGAGCCCTGGATTAAGGGGAAGCGCATACTGCTTCTTGGCTATGGCAGGGAAGGACAGTCCACATGGAATGTCCTCAGGCGGCTGGGAACATATGAGGTCCTGGATATAGCGGATTTAAAGGCTCCGGCCGCCGTGCCGGAGGACGGTACGGTTTGGCATACCGGCCCGGATTACCAGAAGTGTATGGATGACTATGATGTTGTATTTAAAAGTCCCGGCATTGTCCTGGAACGGCCCGAAAAAGAATATAAGTGCAGTATATTGTCCCAGACAGAGGTGTTTTTCCAGTGCTTCCGGGATCAGATTATCGGAATCACGGGAACCAAGGGCAAGAGTACGGTCACTACACTCCTGTATCACCTGCTTAAGCTGGCGGGTATGGATGCCCTTCTGGTGGGGAATATAGGCATACCGGCCCTGGACCACATGGAGGAAGTGAAGCCGGACACATGGATTGTGTTTGAGCTTTCCTGCCATCAGCTGGAATATATGACGGTCTCGCCCCATATAGGAATTCTGGTGAACATCCACGAGGAACATCTGGACCATTACGGAACCATGGAAAAGTATGTGGAGGCAAAACACCACATTTTTAAGAACCAGCGCCCGGACGATATCCTGATCTGCAACGTGCAGTGCCTGCCGGAGGAGGGAACCTGTCCCTCCGGGCTGATAAGGGCGGGCATGGACGGCAGCGGCAAAGAGCTGGATGTGGTTCAGGAACAGGACGGCACCTGGATTCATTTCCGGGGAAGGAAATTCTGCATACCCACGGATGAGATTAAGCTGCTGGGACAGCATAATTATTTTGACATCGGCGTGGCTTATGGGGTGTGCAGCATACTGGGAATGGATGACCAGGTTTTTGCCCGGGGGCTTAAGACGTATGAACCCCTTCCCCACCGGCTTCAGTATATTGGGGAACGGGAGGGCGTGAAATATTATGACGACTCCATCTCCACGATTTGCGATACCACCATTCAGGCCCTTAAGACGCTGAATGATACGGACACGGTGCTCATAGGCGGCATGGACAGGGGAATCGACTACGGGGAACTGATTGAGTATCTGTCGGAATGTGAGGTGCCGCATATTATTCTGATGGAGGCCACAGGAAAGAGGATATACCAGGAGATATATAAATATTATCCTGAATTTAAGAACAGGGCCAGACTTATACTGGCGGAGCATCTGGAGGACGGGGTCAAGCGGGCGCGTCAGATAACGAGGCCCGGTACAAGCTGCGTGCTGTCTCCGGCCGCTGCCAGCTATGGCATCTTCCGGAATTTTGAGGAACGGGGAGAAATATTTTCGCGTCTTGTATTTAAAAAGTAAATCTGGATAAAAATGTAAATGAAACAAAAAGATCACAACCTTTTAAGAATTTTATAAGGATTTAGGGGGTTGTGTGAACACTTAAAATACTGTACAATCAGTAAGAAGCTTTTGAAGCAGAAAGTGAAAGGGAGAAACGTGGGAGCTTACGAGACGCTGAATGAAGTTTTGGTTAGCCTGTTCCGCGATGTCAATGATATAGAGCAGAAGGCAATTATCATCTCGGAATTTAGTGATATTACCAATAACGATATGCATGTCATAGACGCCATCGGCATAGACAGGCCAAAGAACATGTCATCCATTGCCCGGGAACTGTCGGTCACGGTGGGAACATTGACTATATCCGTGAACAGCCTGGTGAAAAAGGGCTATGTAGTCCGTAACCGCAGCAGTGAGGACCGCAGGGTCGTATTCATATCCCTTTCAGAAAAAGGAGTTAAGGCTTATTATCATCATAAGAAGTTCCACGAACAGATGATAGACAGCGTGGTAAAAGAACTGACAGAGGAGGAGCTGGAGGCCCTGGTAAAGGCGCTGACAAAGCTCAATACCTGGTTCAGAAGCTTTTAAGAGGATTATTTAAGGAGGCTTTACAATTATGAAAAAATGGTTGATTGGTGTCATGACCGTCCTGATGGCAGTATCCCTGGCAGCCTGTACGCCTACCACTGAAAAACAGAAAAAAGAAACCACCGCTGCTACAGCAGCTAAATCCCAGGAGGATATGGTGCTGCCAAGCACAGGCGGAGCCAGCGATAAAGTTCCGGATCCCAACGTTATGCCTGTAGCTGTGATTTCCGTATATCACGGCGGCGGGGGAAGCCTGGTGCAGGATATGGACTCCCTTGATACGGAAGGGCTGGACGCACAGCTTCTGGTAGACAAGCTGATTGAATACGGCGTGCTGACTGACGGTACGAAGGTCCTCAGTTTTGACGTTGAGGGCAAGGATGAGAACGCGGTCGGAACTCTGGACTTAAGTCAGGCTGAGAGCGCAGAGGGATGTTCCGACAAGATGTTCCTCACTGAGATTGGCAATACCTTCACGGAAAACTTTGAGCTGTCCAAGCTTAAGCTTAAGGTGAACGGCGCCAATTATGAAGGCGATGACATTAAACAGGGAGATAGTGACTATCTCACCTATAATGCGGACTATGAGTCTGTTGAATAAATAAGTGAAAGAGGCGGCTGCCCGTAAGTGGAGACTCCACTTGAGGGCAGCCGTCTCTGCTCTTCTGTCCTTATAAGGCATTTACAGCTCCAGGCGGTAAATACGGCTGGGACGTCCCTTCATCAGGGACTTTTTTCACCTACAATCTGGGCAAAGCCATTCTGCTGAAGGGCGTTGAGAAAACGGTTGGTGTTGGCCGCCGTGATCTGTAAGGCGCCGGCCAGCTCCTGGGTCGTGATCTCCCTGGATCCAATCAGTTCCAGGGCAGACCGTGAAATGTTCGGTAATCCGTTCAAGCACCTGCTGTGTGGTATAGATTTCAAATCCCTGCAATGTTTTCTTTAACAGGAAACCCGTGGTATTCTCCCTGTTAAAGTCCAGGAGGCACTTCTGCAGGTTCACGCTTTCTGGTGTGATCTCATCTGCGGAACTGCTTTTAATGTCCGGGGAGGACAGGTAGATAATGCCGGGCAGGTTGTTATTGAGCTGTTCTATATCCAGGCTGCCGCCGCATTGGTGATGATTGTCTCATCTGTATCCGGCATTACCTCCAGCATGCCCACACTTCTTACCAGCAAGATATTCGGAAACAGGTATTACGGCCCTATCTATGGAATGGCGGTTTCCGTGAACCGGTTTGGCGGCGTGGCGGGAACACTGCTGGTATCCCTGATCTATGACATTACGAAAAACTACAGTATTATCTGGCCTGTCTGTGCGGTATCCATGGCATTTACATTGGTGGCAGCCCTGGGAAGCATGAAGCTGTCACGGAATAAGATGGCTCAGGAGATGGGCCGGGAGCAGCCGGGACGGGAACAGCCGTCTTAAGCTTTGTTGATATGTGATGTGAAGTTAAAAAAGCCATGCCTCTTTCCGGTTGGGGGGAGGGGCATGGCTTTTTTAATATAAGATTTCCCGTGATAAAATATCATTATTAAGTATGCCGGCAATAAGCAGGCCGGTAATAAGCAGCACTGATATTAGAATTTAGCCATGGCTGCTTCGTCTGCAACAACGATCACATCGTTGTGGAGCTGGAGTACAGATGCAGGAACATGAGGAGTTACAGGGCCGCAGAGCACATCATGGAGGATCTGGGCCTTGTCAGAGCCGCTGACAACCAGAAGAATTTTTTTAGCCTTCATAATGGTTCCGATACCCATGGTATAAGCCTGCTTCGGAACCTCGTCAATGGAAGCAAAGAAACGCTTATTGGCCTCGATGGTGCTCTGTGTCAGATCCACACAGTGAGTGGTCTTGGCAAACTCTTCGTCCGGCTCGTTAAAACCGATATGGCCATTATGTCCCAGACCCAGAAGCTGCAGGTCAATACCGCCCAGGCTCTTAATCACGTCCTCATAGCGGGAGCATTCCTTATCGCTGTCAGACTGGGTGCCGTCGGGAACATTGGTACAATCCATGTTGATGTTAATGTGCTTGAAAAGATTGTTATACATGAAGTAGTAGTAGCTCTGGTCATTATCCCTGGTAAGACCTCTGTATTCATCCAGGTTCACGCTCTTTACACTGGAGAAATCCAAATCGCCTTTGTTGTACCATTCAATCAGCTGCTTGTAAGTGCCGATTGGGGTGGAACCGGTTGCCAGACCAAGAACACAGTCAGGCTTCATCAGTACCTGGGAAGCGATGATGCTGGCTGCCTTGCGGCTTAATTCATCGTAATCTTTTGCTTTGTAGATTTTCATAATAATTGCCACCTTTCCATACATTATTAGTAGTTGCGGTGCCCCGGATTTCCAGAGGGTCACTGTTTTGGAAAAAATTTTTATCAATCTTTAAATACAGGATAACATTTTCCTAACATACTTTCAAGGGGTAAATGCATAAAATATTTATAAAAGCAGATAGGCCGTGTTCAGGGCAGCTGCAGATTATGGGTGCGAGGAGTGAAAGTATGACCAATTATCGGAGATTGATATCTTATATCTACGCCTATGAAGGTGAGGTAAAGGGAAAGAATATCGGGTTTGCCAAGCTGGAATCCCGGAATGGGCAATGCAAACTCAGCGTAAATGTAAAGAAGGTTTACGTTGGAAGCAGCGACCTTGGGGTTTATCTGCTGGCTTCAGGAAAGGAGATTTTCCTGGGCAGTATATTTATCCGCAGCGGATGCGGTGAGTTCCGCGCCGTGGTAAATGTGGAAAATGCCGCTGATTCCGGCTGCAGCATGGACCAGTGCTACGGCCTGACCATACACGAGCAGGGAGATACATGGCGGGCATATACAACCATCTGGGAGGATGCGGTGGCCCATGCAGCGGAAGTGGAGCTGGCGGATGTGACCTCCAGTAAGCTGGGAGATGCAGAGGCGCAGATACATAGAAAAGTGGAAGAACTGAATCAGGAGCTGCGGTCCGGGGAAAAGGCATCGGAAGACGGGGACGGTCCTGTGCTCAGCAGTTCTCCGGCAGAGGCCCGTCAGATGCGCACTGCGGGAAAACAGAACGGTATACAGGAATCCTCTTTAAAACGTGCCGCGGAGACTGTGGAGACCGTACAGGAGGCAGAGGTATCGGCCGGAACGTCAGAGGAAGTATTCCAGGCGGAGGATGAGGCCAACCAGACGGCAGAATCCAGTCAAAGGACAGAAGTATTGGAACAGGCAGCGGAAAAAACAGTCGGGGCAGAAGAAATTGTATCGGAGTCAGTAGAGGCAGAGCCGGCCGAAATGTCCGAAAATCAGAATAAGCAGGGCGGCAGCGTCCGGCAAAACAATCAGGAGTCAGAGGAAGCTGTAAAGCAGATGGAGACTTTTGGTACTCCGGATGCCGGAGGCGATTTGGCGCTGGAACCGGAGCTGTTGCCTGATGCAGAAGACAGGATGGAGCTGGAGCCGGAATCCCTGCCGGATGAAATACAGGAGGCACAGGAATCAGGAGACATCCCGGATTCCCGATTAGAGTGCCAATCGGAGAAGGAGGCAGAGCCGGAGAAAACAGTGGTTTTACGAAATAGAGGTCCGGCAGGAATCATTCCAATAGAAGATGTGGAACAGACGAATGGCATGATGACGCCAAATGCGGGTGGAGAGCAGGAATCAGACCGTGGGGCCTGGAAAGACAAATGGAATTTTGGGGAGCGGCAAAAGCCTCAGCACAGCTGGGATGAAAAGAATGTGACATCTATAAGAGAACAGCTTTTTCAGGAAAATGAAAGAATGCCCCGTGAGCCTCAGACCGTCCAAGACCCGCTGAATATGGGAGCGCCCAGGCAGGAGGAAATGGTTCCTGATACCCGTATTCCTCTGCAGCCTGATAGTTTGCCGGAAAACAGGACGGTTCCCAGACCAAACATAATGACCAGGCCCGGGATGCCACGCAGACATATGCCTGCGGGAACAGTGCATACGGGTTCTTCCGGAGGCCAGTTGGAGCAGGAACGGCTGATAGAACAGTATCCGGTGAATCAGCAGCCATCACAGGGAATGGGACCAATGAATCAGCAGCCAATGCGGAGCCGTCAGTCAATGCCGGGTCAGCAGCCAATGCCGGGTCAGCAGCCAATGCCGGGTCAGCAGCCAACGTCGAATCAACAGTCAAGGGCACCCCGCCAGCTGATGCCGAGCAGTCAGATAATGCCGTCACGTCAACAAACGCCGGGGCAGAGTTCGATGAGCCAGCGGCCGGTACCAAATCGGCAGCCAATGCAAACCCGTCAGCCAGTACCAAACCAGCAGCCGATGTCAAACCAGCAGCCGATGTCAAACCAGCAGCCGATGTCAAACCAGCGGCCGATGCCAAACCAGCAGCCGATGCCAAACCAACAGCCCGCGCCAAACCAACGGCCACAGAACCAGCAGCCCATGCCATCCCGGCGCCCGGTAAACCAACAGGTATACCAAGGCAGGAAGCCCTTCATGCGGCCGGCCGGGCCGGAGACCGGTGACAGCGGCGAAACAGTTGGGCAGGCTGAGGAAAGAGTGCCCGTTGTTGATGCAGGCGAGGAAACCATGATACTGGGAAATTTCCAGGAGTTAGAACGGCTGGAGCAGGAAGAACAGCAATCTGATTTCCCGGGCAGGCTGTGGGATGGCTTGCGCAAGCGGTATCCCAAGATACAGGCATTTGACAGCGCCAATGGGTGTGAGATTCTGACAATTAAGCCTCAGGATATCGGACTGCTGCCACGGGAGAACTGGAATTATGGCAATAACAGCTTTCTGCTGCACGGATACTATAATTACCGTTATCTGATATTAGCCCGTATCGGAGATGAGACAAAGGGGCGAACCCGATACATACTTGGGGTCCCCGGCAATTATTACAGCAATGAAAAATACATGGCATCCATGTTCGGCTTCCCACATTTCGTGCTGGCAAGAAAACAGCCGTCACAGGACGGCCGCTTTGGATACTGGTATACGGATGTACGGTTAGAAAACCAGGATTAAATAATTCGCCCCTTCCGGTAAAGTCAGACCGTGCCGGAAGGGGCGAAGCATGGATGCAATTAACTTAAATGCCATACAAATTTTATCACATAACCCTTATTCGGGTTAGTAATCAATTCCCCGCAGAGAAACCTGCCCCACATAGGGGCGTACCAAATCAGCAAATGCCGTCATTTCATCCTTTGTAAAATCTGAATAGACTCCGGGGACAAGTACTTCTCCGGATTCCGTGAAACACTGCAGGTAGTATTCAGGACAACCCTTAATCCACGGTCCAATCTGTCTGAAATCATCCGATGTGTGAAGACCGCGGACAACGGTGGTCCGAAATTCATAGGGAACGCTGCCTGACAGCAGAAATTCGATACTCTCATCTATCCGTTCCATGGAAAGACCGGATACCCCGGTTGCCTCTTCATAGTGGTTCCGTCCGGCTTTAATGTCCATTGCAACGCAATCCAAAAGCGCTTTGGCGCACAAATCTTTCAGTATTCCGGGCATGTAGCCATTGGTATCCAGCTTCACAGCCAGCCCCAGGCTTCGTACCTTCCGTATGAACTCCTCCAGGTCCGGCTGTAGGGTAGGCTCACCTCCTGTGATGCAGACGCCTTCCAGTACCCGCTTGCGTTTTTCCAGGAACGCCAGGATATCCTCCTGGGTTTCATATTCTTCTGCGTCTGAGCCCAGAAGTCCGCTGTTATGGCAGAAGGGACACCGGAAATTACACCCTCCTGTAAATATAGTTGCGGCCACCCTGCCCGGAAAGTCCAGCAGCGTAGTCTTTTGCAGTCCGCATATTTTCATGGCCTCTTAACCTGTCCCTTTTCAATTTTTGATTTATTCTTTATAATAAAAAGTATAACACACATGAAGCCTTAAAAAAAGAGGAATCAAATCATGGCAAAAGGGCCAATTGATATAGGAGAGGAAAATATGGCATTAAATCAGGAAGATATGGCATCGAACCAGGAAACCACAGAACCAAACCGCCAACCCCGCGACAGAAAGGCAGCAGAAACAGAAGCGGCCCGTCTAAAGGGGCAGGAAACACGGCGCAGGAATTATGAAAAGAGAATGGAGAAGCAGCGCCTTGCGGCCCTTGCGGCAGAGGAGCAGCGTTTGAAGCAGAGAAAGCGGGATGAAGGGTTTATGAGGGAGGCGCTTCGCCAGGCTAAAAAGGCGGCCGCCATCGGGGACGTGCCCATCGGATGCGTGATTGTCTGCGGGGACAGGATCATAGCCAGGGGATATAACCGGCGTAACGCGGATAAGAGTGTGCTGTCCCATGCTGAAATTATTTCCATTAAAAAGGCATGTAAAAAGATGGGAGACTGGCGTTTGGAGGATTGCACCATGTATGTGACACTGGAACCATGCCCCATGTGTGCAGGAGCGATTGTGCAGGCGCGTATACCCAGGATTGCGGTGGGATGCATGAATCCCAAGGCCGGCTGCGCGGGGTCCGTACTGGATATGCTCCATGTGCCGGGATTTAATCATCAGGCAGAGGTGGCGGAGGGGGTGCTGGAACAGGAATGTTCAAAGCTGATGTCGGATTTCTTCCAGAACCTGCGTGAACGCAAAAAATAATTTTCTTATTGTAACGGTGCAGGACGGCATATCTTCTTGAACGAAAAATCCGGTTAAGAAGCACCGTCCTGAACGATTACCGTTTATTCTGTGATTTTTTTCATTGCCTGACTTGCTGCGATGAGGATTGGATCATAAACAGGAGCTGCGGGAGGGGAGTAAACTAAGTCTAATTCATTTATCTCTTCTACTGTCATGCCACAAGTAATTGCAGTTGCGAGTACATTAATTCTTCCTGCGATACTTTCACTTCCAATGCCCTGAGCACCCAGAAGGAGGCTGGTTTTTTTATCCACTATCAGGCAGATGTGATTGTCGCGGCCGCCAGGATAATAGGAAGCGCGGTCTGCTTTCGTGATGCTGACCGATATCGCGTCAAATCCCTCTCTGACTGCTTGCTCCTGTGATAGGCCAGTTGCGGCAATAAAAAGCTCAAACACTTTTGTCACCATGGAACCCAATACTCCCTTAAAGGTGTCATGTCCGCCGGCCACGTTACCACCCGCAATACGTCCTTGCTTATTAGCGGTTGTACCTAGAGGAACGTAAGCTGGTTTTCCCGTAATCCTGTTTTTCATCTGTACGCAGTCTCCACAGGCCCAGATATCCTTGTGGCTTGTGCGCATCTCATCATCCACAATAATTCCTCCATTCAGGCCCAGTGCAAGTCCGGCTTTCTCGGCCAGAGCACTGGCCGGTTTTACGCCAGCCGATACAAGGATTATGTCTGATGGTTCATTCTCTCCATAGGCTGTCCGAATACCTTTGGCTTTTCCGTTTTCACAAAGGATTTCAGATATCTGTGTGCACGTGTGTACTTTTATGCCGCGCTTCATAAGAGTATCCTCCAGCGCTTTAGAAAATGCGTTGTCTAAAAATGGAAGGAGTCGTGGGAATTGCTCATATAAGGATACAGAAAGCCCGGCTTTGCTCAGCTCCTCGGCGGTCTCAAGTCCGATAGCTCCGCCGCCGATGATACAGACTCTCCCATTTTCCTTTGCCGCAGCTTTTAGACGGATGCCATCTTCCATGTTTCTCAGATAGTATACTCCATTTGAGTGAATTCCGGGAATAGGCGGTACTACTGGTATTGCTCCAGTGGCAATTACCAGTTTATCATAAGGATGTATACTGACTCTGTCTGTATCTAGATTTTTTACAGAAACCTCCTTTTTTTCCGGGTCAATGAGAATCACCTCATGGTGTATCCAGGCGGATATATTCCGCTTGCTTTTTAACGATTCTGCGTTAATTGCCACCAACTCATTGATATCATGAATGCTTCCCCCTACAAAATAGGGAAGACCGCATGCTCCATAACTGACAAATCCGGATTTTTCAAAGACTTGGATCTCCATGTCAGGTTTCTCTTTACGTGCTCTGGATGCCGCGCTTAGGCCAGCAGCAGTACCTCCTATAACAATCAATTTCTCTGCCATGTTGAACCTCCGGTTTTCAATTCTTTATTCCATATTTGTCAATGACACCCATCTCACCCATCAAATTTTCAAGCTCTTTCAGTTTGTTACCGGCATAATCCTGATAAGGCTTTCTCAGGTGTCCTCCCGGAAGGCCAAGAATATTTAAAGCAGCTTTAATGACAACTGGATTAGAGAAAGTGTACAGTTCCTGAAGAAGAGGAAACCATTTAAAATAATTCTCTCTGCATTCCTCAATAATTTTCATATCCGTCCAGGGGCGGGAATACAATGCCGCTTCCTCTGGAATGATATTACCGCCAATATTGGCTGTTCCGGTTCCGCCTACAGCTAGGGTTGGAAGTACAATAGAATATTTCGGGAAATCACAGCACATAATCTTAACTTTACCTTGACAGAGACGCTGTACCTGAACCAGTTGTTCTACATTTGGAAGAGCTTCCTTGTCGACTACAAAATTCGGATGTGCATCGGATAGTTTTTTAATTGTTTCCGGCATAACCTGAACTCCAAGCCTGGAGGGATTGTTATAGATACCACATGGTATGCTTACAGAACTCATACAAGTATCCATATGAATAAAAGTGGCTGTCTGGTTAATCAAAACGTATGGTGGAACTGTAAAAATGACCCCGTCAGCTCCCTCCTTTTCACAATATTGGGCGAAATCTGTGCTTGCCTGTGTGGTCATAGATGCTGCACTGAAAAACACAGGAATTCTTCCGTTTACAATTTTAATCACTTCATGTACGATGGCTTTTTTCTCTTCCAATGTAAGCAGGGTCACCTCCCCTGCCGAACCAAGAATGAAAATTTGTGAAGTCCCATACTTTATTTGACGGTCAATCAGGGTTTCAAAACCATTAAAATCAATTTTATCATTCTCTGTAAATGGGGTAGGCATTGCTACCCATGAACCGTGTAATTGGATCATTGTTTATCTCCTTTTTCATTATTCAAAATCGATCCCAAAGAAATCTAAAGCAATACCAGCAAGTGTAAGTATACCTGTGGTGAGAGCTTTTCGGTCACAGTAAAAGTGAGGGCTATGGAGCCCTCCATAAGGCCCTCCTTCACTTCGTGAACCAAATCTAACGAAAACACCAGGTGCCTTCTGCATTACAAACGCAAAATCTTCGGCTCCCATACTGGGATGTTCCAGCTCGATTACATTTTCATGACCAAGAAGTTTGCTGCCACAGCGCTTTACCCGATCAACCCATTGGCTGTCATTAATTAGCGGAGGAGGGCCCAGTTTGATGCTCACTTCTGCATCGCCCCGTCCAGCTGCAGCCACACCCTTACAAATTTCGGGAATTCTTTTTAATATATGCTCCCGGACTCTTAAATCCAGAGCGCGGATAGTGCCCTTTAACACAACGGAGTCGGGGATAATATTAAATGCGTTTCCGCCCTGGATGGAGCAGAGGGAGACAACGCCAGATTGGTCTGCCGCAAGCTCACGGGATACCAGCATCTGCAGTGCCTGTACAATTTGGGAAGCTAACAGGATGGGATCGATAACTGTGTCCGGATGGGCGCCATGCCCGCCTTTTCCTTTTACTGTAATAGTAAGCTCGTCTGAGCTTCCCAGAATTGCTCCATAGCGCACTCCAATTTTGCCAGCGCATAAGTCAGGTGTTACATGCAAGGCAGCCACGCCGTCAATGGTATGGAAGTCAATTTTGGGGCTTTCAGCAAACAGTTTTCCACCTTGTAACGTTTCCTCTGACGGTTGAAAAAAGAATAGAATGGATCCGGCAATCTGGTTTCTGTAATGCTCAAGAACTCTCACTGCTCCCAATAGGATGGACGTGTGTACATCATGTCCACAGGCATGCATGATGCCGTCTGTCCTGCTTCTCAGTTTATGGTTCTCATCTTCTTTTATAGGGAGGGCATCCATGTCTCCTCTAAGTGCGATGCAGTGAGCAATGCCCGGTTTCGTTCCCTTTATTTCCACCAGAAGTCCGGTTTCGCCGATATGCTCAATTCTGTCAACATGAGTTTTTGCTCGCAATTCTTTTTCTATGAGAGCGCTTGTATTGTATTCTTTAAGTCCGAGCTCAGGATTTTCGTGAATTTGTTCGCGGATTGTATTAATTTCAGGTTCAAGTGAAGCGACTAATTCATGTATTGTCATGTTATCCTCCTTCTTGCTACATTGGTATCTTAAGTATCTAAAGTCCGGTCCAACCTATGCTCTGAAGAAACATTAGTGTAAAAAACGCCAGAATTATCTGAACAAGAATAAGAGGCATTGCCTTCTTTAAGTATTTTCCATAAGAAATACCTGCAAAACCTAGACCTCCCATCAAAGTACCGATGGTAGGAATGACGCAGTTTGTAAATCCATCTCCGAACTGGAATGCCTGTACAGCAACCTGTCTTGTAATGCCCGTCAAATCTGCAATTGGAACCATAATTGGCATAACTGCTGCTGCCTGACCGGAACCGGAAGAAATGAAAAAATTAATAAGAGCATTAGCAAGGAACATGAATCCTGCCCCTAAGACAGCACCCATGTGGCTGATTGGTTTTGCCAGCCAGTATACAATTGTATCCAGAATCATGCCATTACTCATTAGTACAGTCAGGCAATTTGCAAAGCCTACGATGAATGCAGCGCTTACTGTACTTGCGCAGCCTTTAATGAAACGGTCAAAACCTACATTTATATCCTTGCAGCTTACACATCCTATTAAGAGACAAACGACCAGAAATGTTGCGGATATTTTGTCAGCGCCCCATTTAAACTTCAATGCGCCGATTACTACCGCAGCCAGACCTGTCGCCATACACAGCATAGACAGTACCTGAACTTTTGTTACGGGGGAATCACCTAATTCACCGTCCTGATATCCCATGATATCATTTACTTTCAAGCCTTGCTCATAGTTCAGGCTTCTGAAAGGGTCCTTTTTTATCTGATGGAGATAGAAGATAACGAACGCATAACTTAATGTAAAGTTTACGATATGGAAAATCACTCTGGCACTGAAACCGGAAAACAGTGGTACCTCAGCTATTGACTGAGCCACCCCCAATACTCCCGCATTAGCCCAGCCGACATTAAAACCGGCAAACTGTCCGAAGAAAATCATAAAGAATCCAAGAGTCTTATCAAATCCCATTGCCTGTGACAGGAAGATCCCAATGGGAATTAAAACAAGGGTTGCATTTCCGAATACACCAGTGGCTCCGCCCAGGGACATGAAAAACATAACACAGAAAATAGCTATTTCTTCTCTGCCCTTTACAGCTTTTGCCAATTTCATAAAAATTGTGTCAATTGCTTTTGTTTCTGTAATCATGTAAACTGCTGCGCCTACAAACAAAATCATGTATATCAGGCTGGACTGATTTTTAAAACCTGTTACCAATGCCTGAAAAATTTCCCAAGGTCCCTGAGGATTCTGACTAATCTCATGATAAGTGCCAGCCACAACCTTTGTTACATTATCTTCTGTCACACGTTCATAATTTCCAGCAGGGACAATCCATGTCAAAATGGCTGATACAATTGCTAATAAAAACAAGATTGTGTATACATTAGGGAACCATGACTTTTTATTGCGTTCTTTCATACCGTTTCCTCCTATTATTAACTAATTTTTGAAATTATTAATCCTACCCACCTTTCTATCAAATAATTATTAAGATAAGTCTAGCATATTTTTAGTAATGTTACCGCTTCCTAATTTACAATGAAAAAACATATAAAATACATCTTTTTGTACATTAATTTAAAAACAGTTTAAACAAAAAAGACTCATGATAAAGTCCATGAGTCCTTGGATATATAATTTAATATAATTTTACATTTACTATACAAAATATTTATAAAAGTTCGACAGCTTCTGCTATTCCATCACCTTATTGTATGCAGCAGCATTAATCTGCGTATTGCGATTTAAGATCCGGATAAAATCCTCATTACATAATTCCTTTATGGTTTTGCTTATTGTGATTCTGGAACTACCGATAATTGCGCTCAATTCCTGTTGCGTATAATGAATCTTTAGATTATACCACTTGTTTTCCAATAGATAGGACGTATCAGCTGTGGAACAGAATAAGCGTTTTAAGCGATCCTTACAGGAATTAAAAGCCAAGCTCTCAATTTCATGGCGCATAATTAACATTTTTTTTGAGTAACTCTCAAGAATGGCTTCGCGGAAAACCTTATTTGTATCAAGCAGTATCTCATAATCCTGATAGGGAATGATGCGAACACGAGTTTCCACTTCTGCCTGAGAAAATAATCCTGTTGATTCCCGAAGTGACAACGGTGTTTCGCCATAAAACCACCCATCAGAAAGAGTATATAGAATCTTTTCAGTTCCGTCTGTCCCAATCATGTAGTGGCGTGTTCTGCCTGTGATTATATAATATACCCCCTGAAGCTTTTGACCTGGTGTCAGAAATATCTTCCTTGCAGGATATACACATGTTTCCCCATAACATTCAATGAGTCGTTCTAATACCGCATTTCTTTTATTTGGCAGAGTAAAACTAGAATTATCTAACTGCATCTCCACTCACTCCAAGTATAATAATGGCATATCCTTTATTGAAGCTATGATTAATACTTTTTAGAATAACTAATTGTTGTAAATTATAGCACAAGCCTCATTCACCTGTAAAGGGGGTTCTTTTTTGAGTCATTGCGCACAAAAGGGCCAATTGATATAGGAGAGGAAAATATGGCATTAAATCAGGAAGTTATGGCATCGAACCAGGAGACCACAGAACCAAACCGTCAACCCCGCGACAGAAAGGCAGCAGAAACAGAAGCGGCCCGTCTAAAGGGGCTGGAAACACGTCGCAGGAATTATGAAAAGTGAATGGAGAAGCAGCGTCTTGCGGCCCTTGCGGCAGAGGAGCAGCGTTTGAAGCAGAGAAAGCGGGATGAAGGGTTTATGAGAGAGGCGCTTCGCCAGGCTAAAAAGGCGGCCTCCATCGGGGACGTGCCCATCGGATGCGTGATTGTCTGCGTGGACAGGAACCATGCCCCATGTGTGCAGGAGCGATTGTGCAGGCGCGTATACCCAGGATTGCGGTGGGATGCATGAATCCCAAGGCCGGCTGCGCGGGGTCCGTACTGGATATGCTCCATGTGCCGGGATTTAATCATCAGGCAGAGGTGGCGGAGGGGGTGCTGGAACAGGAATGTTCAAAGCTGATGTCGGATTTCTTCCAGAACCTGCGTGAACGCAAAAAGAAGTAGAGGATTGTGCAATGTGTATATATAATGCGGATATAATATAACAATACAATCCATTATTGACAATAAGCCCCATATATGATAAGGTTAATCTAATGAGCTTGAACAAAAACATCATGAGAGTGAGCAGAATGAACAGTAAAATACAGCGTACATCTCTTCAATCAGAGATAATCCGATATATACAGAATTACATCCAGGAAAATGGTTTAAAACCAGGTGACCGCCTCCCCTCACAGGAAAAACTGATAGAGATGATGGGGGTCAGCAGGACGTCCCTCAGGGAAGCCATGAAGACGCTGGAAGCCAGGAACGTACTGGAAGCAAAGAACGGCAAGGGCATCTATGTGGGAAGTCAGGAGGTCAATGACCTTTTGAGGCTGATTGATTTTGCCAAGGAGAAGGAACTTCTCCTGGACACCCTGGAGGTACGCAAGATATTAGAGCGTGAGATACTCCGCATGGTGATCCACTCCGTTACCCAGGAGGAGTTAGAAGAACTGGGAGCTATAACCAGGGTGCTGATGGCAAAATTCCGTCGTGGAGAGCAGCAGACCGCAGAGGATAAGAAGTTCCACTATACCATCTACCGCCTGTCCCATAACCAGGTTATGTATCAGCTGATTCTGTCCATCAGCGGCGTTATGGATAAGTTCTGGGAATTTCCCTTGAACATGGAGGACCCGTTTTTGGAAAGCCTTCCTCTTCACGAGGAGCTTTATAATGCCATCTGCGAAAAGAATGTCAAAAAAGCACAGGCCATTAATGAAAGACTTTTGGATGCTGTGTACAGAGATATCCGTAATAAACGCTAGTATTTTATAGTTGTACCCAAACCTATATTATAGCATATAGCATATAGGATTGTATATTATTTACAATTAACCAGGGGAGAAAGAGGTAATGATATGACAAATCAGAATGAGTATCTAAAAAGTACAAAGCTAATCACGGCCCACTATGGGGAAGAGTACGAGCATTATTACAATGCTATTGTTCCCCCGGTATTCATGAATTCGCTTAATGTATTTGAGACCCTTGACGATTACTATGACTTTGACCGTACAGACAAGCACAAATATTGCTACGGGAGGGTGCAGAATCCTACGGTGCGCATACTGGAGGACAAGATAGCGGCCCTGGAGCATGGCGTGGGTGCCCTGGCTTTTGCATCCGGTATGGCGGCTGCCACCACGGCAGTCCTTACAGCCTGCAAGGCAGGCAGCCATGTGGTATGCCTTCACAATGCATACGGCCCCTTAAAGGACTTTCTCAGCAAATACTGCAGGGAACACCTGGATATTACCCTCACTTATGTGACCGGCGATACGGTGGAGGAATTTGAGGCGGCTGTGACAGATGCCACGGACCTGATTGTGTTGGAGAGTCCGTCTTCAGTGGTGTTTTCCCTTCAGGATATACGGGCCGTGTCCCGGATTGCCGGGGAACACCAGGCGCTGGTCTACATAGATAATACGTTCTGTACCCCGATTTATCAGCAGCCCCTGGATTTGGGGGCGGATATCGTGATGCACACCACATCCAAGTACATTGGAGGACACAGCGATATTATCGGAGGTATGCTGGCGGTAAAGGACGAGGAACTCATGAAAAAGCTGACTGCCAACAGGGAGCTTTTGGGCGGAATCGTGGGCCCTATGGAGGCATGGCTTATGATAAGGGGACTGCGGACCATGGAGGTCAGGCTGGCGGCGCACCAGGCCGCGGCCATGGAGGTGGCAAAATTCCTGGAGGCCCATCCCAAGGTGCGCCGGGTCAATTACCCCGGACTTCCCTCTCATCCCCAGTATGAGCTGATGAAGCAGCAGCAGACCGGCAACACCGGACTTATGAGCTTTGAGATTCATGGAACCACGGAGGATGCAATAAAGGTGGCGGAGAGTCTTAAGATATTCAAGATAGGTGTATCATGGGGCGGATTTGAGAGCCTTGTGTTCCTGCCTCACGCCAGACTGGATGAGGAGACATGCCGGGTACTGGGGGCGGCACAGAATGTTATCCGCATCCACTGCGGACTGGAAGGTACAGAGGCCTTGATTTCAGATTTGGAATCAGCTCTTGCTAAGATATAGAAGCGTAGAGGAACAGCAACAAAAAGCAGTGAAAATCAAGCAGTAAAAAGGAGGAGAACAGATGAAGAAGAAACAATTAGCGGCAATGGCATTGGCGGCAGTGATGCTGACGGGATGCGGAGGCGGCAGCGCTGCTCCGGATGCCACAAAAGCAGCAGACGGCGGGGCGGTCACCACGGCGGCAGACGCAGGCGGAAAAGAGGGCGGCAGCCAGAAAGCGGCATCCGGGGAAGCCGTCACCATCACCCTGGTGGAATCCCTTACCAGCCCTGAGAGGACGGCTGTCCTGAGGGAAATTGCGGACAAATATCAGGCTGAGCACTCAAATATTACCATTGACATCATTTCCCCGCCTCTGGAGAATGCGGATGCCAAGATTACCCAGATGCTCATGAACGGCAGCGGAGCTGATATCGTGGAGGTGCGTGATTCCACTGTGACCCAGTATGCCACCAATGAATGGATTGCCGATCTTCAGAAGTACATTGACGCGTGGGATGAGAAGGACACCCTGACAGAATCGGCCGACGAGGTAATTCATTATCTCAAGGGAGGCGCTTATCTGATTCCTTATGGATTCTATCAGAGAGGACTGTTCTACCGCTCGGACTGGTTTGAGGAGAAAGGGCTTGATCAGCCGGAAACATGGCAGGATATCTACGATGCAGGCCTGGCCATTACAGACCCCGCTAACAGCAGGTTTGGCTACTCCTTCCGCGGCGGTCCCAGCGGCTATCAGTATGCGGATACCATTTACTGGAGCTGGATTGGTACGGATAAGGTGGCGGATCCCAACGCGGCTTATTTCTTAAAGGATGGGGACGGCGCCACGATCTTTACCCTGCCAGAGGTAAAGGAGGCACTGCATTTCTACAAAGACCTGTTTAAAAACACCTGCCCAACTGACTCCATTGCGTGGGGATTCTCAGAGATGGTCCAGGGCTTTGTGGGCGGCACCACAGCCATGCTGATTCAGGATCCGGAAGTAATCGCCACCTGTTCCGCCGACATGCAGGATGACCAGTGGGCGCTGGTTCCGTTCCCCAAGGGACCGTCCGGCCAGGCGGTATTCCCCAACGGATTTGCGGGCTGGGGCATGACATCCTTTACAGAGCATCCGGATGAGACCGCGGATTTCCTGCTGTACTTATCTAATTCCGAGAATAATACCTACTTTGCAAAGAACTACTCCACAATCCCGATTCACAACAACGCTGCCGAGAAGGATACGTATTTCTCCGAGGGACGTTTCGCGATGTATATGGATATGGCAAAGGAACCGGATGTATACCGCCATGCGGCATACCCGCAGATGTACCAGGCATTTGCAACCTACAAGACAGAGGTTGATACCATGTATCAGAAATACCTGACCGATGAAATCACGGATGATGAGCTGTTACAGTGGTTAGATGAGTTCTGGACCCAGGCTTACAAGGATGAGGGCCAGAAGTGGTAAGGACGGATTGACCGAAGAACGTATGAAACACAATCAGTAAGGACCGGAGGGCGCCGGGAGCGGGGGACCTGCTCCCGGCACTTCCGGATATAGAGCTGCGCGCGCCGTGCCGGGGAAGCCGGCACACGCAGCCGGCAAGGAGGGGATGGCATGAAACAAACGTCGAAATTAAAAATGAGGAGAGCCCGGTTCATCTTTATCATGGTTCTTCCTGCCATACTGTTTCCCATGATATTTACCTACTATCCGATGATAAAGGGGTCCCTGATGGCATTTCAGAGCTACAACCTGATGAATGTCAAGAATATCAAGTGGGTGGGTCTGGATAATTTCAGCAAGCTGTTTGCCCACAACACCAGCAATACCTTCTATTCCACCATGCTCAACACGGTTAAATGGGTGGGAATCTCCCTGTTTGTCCAGTTTACGGTGGGATTCGCCATGGCGTTGCTTCTGAAGAAGAAGTTTAAGGGCTCCGGCCTTTACCAGGGTCTGATTTTCTTCCCCTGGGCTGTATCGGGATTTATTATCGGCATTATGTGGCGCTGGATGTTCAACGGAACCTCAGGCGTCATCAATGACCTGCTTATGAGGATACATTTAATCGGCCAGCCCGTGGGATGGCTGGCCAGCAAGAACACGGCTCTTTACTCCTGCATCATAGCCAATATATGGTACGGGATACCATTTTTCACCATTATGATAACGGCTGCCTTAAGGGGAGTGTCGGAAGACCTGTACGAAGCCGCGGATGTGGACGGCGCCAGCCCGTATCAGAAGTTTACCAGCATCACAGTGCCCTGTATTCGTTCCGTGCTGCTTTTGACGGTTCTGCTGCGGGTTATCTGGATATTCAATTTCCCGGATTTAATTTACTCCATGACCCAGGGCGGGCCTGCGGGGTCCTCCAATATCATTACGTCCTACATGATGCAGCTGGTCCAGAGTCTGGATTACGGTTTGGCGTCAGCGGTGGGCGTGCTGTGCATCCTGTTCCTCATTGTATTTGCAGCCATTTATCTGGTTGCCGCCAAGTATACGGACGAGGAGGCATGATATCATGACAATGAAAAATAAGAGAAGGCTTAAAAGCCTGTTAAAATATTTTGTACTGACATGTTTCCTTGTACTGACCATGTTTCCCTTTGTGTGGATGCTTCTCACATCCTTAAAGGGGTCCCAGGGGGAAATCTATGCGTTTCCGGTCCGGTATATGCCCAATCCGGCATCCGCTGTCAACTATGTGGCCATGCTGTGGAAGGGCAATTTCGGCCGGTACATGCTGAATTCCTTTTTCTCCTCAGCGGCGGCAGCCACCTGTGCGGTGTTTATTGCCATACTGGCCAGCTATGTCATAAGCAGGTTCCACTTCCGGTTTAAGAACGTACTTCTGCTGTTTTTCCTGGTAACGCAGATGATTCCCATGTTCATCATGTTGGCGCCGTTATACCAGCTCCTGGCAAAGGCGAAGATGCTAAACGACCTGCGCAGCCTGGCCATGCTCTACACAAATATGATGATTCCCTTCTCCGTGGTGACATTGTGCGGCTTTTTTGACAGCGTGCCAAAATCCCTGGAGGAGGCTGCCTGGATAGACGGATGCGGCTATTTCAAGGCATTGTTTAAGGTGGTGGTGCCGGTTATCATGCCCGGCATAGCGGCTACATTTATATTTGCATTTATCAACTCATGGAATGAACTTTTCATGGCAGTCATGTTTATAGATGTGGATAAGTTCAAGACCATACCAGTGGGACTTAACGGCCTGATTCTTAAATATGATATTAAATGGGGCGAGATGGCGGCAGGAACCGTCATGTCCCTGGTACCTACCATGTGTCTATTTGCCTTTGCCCAGAAATATATGATAGAAGGGCTTACGGCAGGTTCGGTTAAAGGTTAAGCGTGCTGTCCCGCACAGGAAGCGGCCGGGGCCGGCGGACAGATATTTATTTTGTCCGCCGGCCTTAGTGGTAAAATAAGGACATAGATGATTTAGGCCGGGATAAGGAGGAAGAGGATGAGCATATTATTTGAACTGGAACGGATGGAGCGTCTGACGGTTGATCTGGACCAGCTTCGCAGGCCGGTGAGGATTCCGGTCAGCTGTTATAAGCGGATGGAAGGAAAGGAAAATGGCAGTCCCTGGTGCAGCACACAGGATTGAGAGGACTGTGCCATAGAGGAACCATGGGGGTGTCTGGACAGCCACAGGTGGTACAGGACAACGGTTGAAATCCCCCCGCGGCTGGACGGGGCCCATGTGGAATTCCTGATCACCACGGGAAGGGAAGAACAGTGGGATGCCGCCAATCCCCAAATGCTTTTTTATCTGAACGGAAAAATTGTCCAGGGAGTGGATGTAAAACCACAGGGAAATTTTAATAAGTCCCAGGGCCAATGCAGGGGAGCAGTACGAAATTGCCATCCTGGCCTACAGCGGCAGCGTGCCCGGGGACCTGATAATCCGCACGGAGCTTATTCAGGTGGATGATGCTGTGGAAAAGGCTTACTACGATTTTCTGGTGCCGGTCCAGGTTTCCAGGCTTTTGAAAAAGCCGGATGAGGAGAATTACAGACGGATTCTGGTAAAGCTGGGGCCTGCGGCCGACGCCCTGGATTTGAGGGAGCCATATTCATCACAGTTCTACCGGTCCATAGAGGAGATGGAGAGAATCGTGAAAAAGGAATTCTACGAAAATGTGAACACCTCCTCTCCGGTGGTAAGCGTAATCGGCCATACTCATATTGACATTGCGTGGCTGTGGACCGTGGACCAGACCAGGGAGAAGGTCGTGGGGAGCTTTTCCACTGTATTGGAGCTGATGGACCGGTACCCGGATTATAAGTTCATGTTCAGCCAGCCCATTTTGTACCAGTTTGTAAAGGAGCAGGAACCGGAACTCTATGAGCGCATCCGGGATCGGGTGAGGGAAGGCCGCTGGGAAACAGACGGCGCCATGTGGCTGGAGTCGGACTGCAACCTGCCCTCGGGGGAGTCCCTGGTGCGTCAAATCATCAAGGGCGAGCAGTTCTTCCGGGAGGAATTCGGCATTTCCAGCAGGTGTCTGTGGCTGCCGGATGTATTCGGTTATTCCGCCGCCATACCGCAGATACTGAAAAAGTGCGGCATTCCCTATTTCCTGACAACTAAGATTGCCTGGAACCAGTTTAACCAGCTGCCCAACGATACCTTTATGTGGAAGGGAATCGACGGAAGCGGGGTATTTGTATTCATGCCTACTGCCTGTGACTTTGATAAGACCCTGGGGTTAAATGTGTCATTTACAGATACCAGGAACACCACTACATACACGGGCATTGTCAATCCCAATATGACGCTGGGAACCTTCAAACGGTTCCAGAACAGGGACCTGACAGAGGACACGTTAATGCTCTTTGGATATGGCGACGGAGGAGGCGGTCTCACAAAGGAGATATTAGAGGAGGCAAAGCGTCTCAGGTACGGCCTTCCGGGCATTCCTAGACTGGTTCAGGAAAATGAAAGGAACTTTTTTGACCGGATTTATCACGATATTGCGTCCAAACCAGGCATGCCGGTATGGGATGGGACATCATCCTGTTAAACCGGTTCCATGACATTATTCCGGGAAGCGCCATTGGGCCTGTCTATGACCAGACAGACCGGGAATATGAGGTGATACTGAAATCCGGCGCAGAGACAGCCCTTCATCTGGCAGAGGACCTGGGTGACAGGATCTGCGGTCAGGGTAAGGATACCGGCAGGGAAAAGCCGGGAGACCGGAAGGTTATTGTAATCAACACACAGGGATATGAGCGGGAGGATACCGTAACGGTGTCCGGCGTGGCCCGGGGGGAGACGGCTTTTGCCTGCGACTGCCTGGGACACAGGTTCCCGGTCCAGTATACAGGGGAGGACACACTTATATTCCACGCAAAGGGAATTCCTTCCTGCGGGTGTGCCGTGTACAGCCTCATGGGGGCAGAGGATAGTGGAAGGTCAGGACCTGCCGCAGAACATTCCGGATATGCCGCAGAACACTCCGGATATGCCGCAGAATGTCCCGGGCCATGGTCCGGCTTCTTTGAAAATGACTGGTACAGAGCTGAGTTTAATGATAAGATGGAGCTCGTCTCGCTGGTTGAGAAGGGAACGGGGGGACAGCTGTTAAAAGAAGGGCGTGTGGGAAACCAGCTCCTGACCTTTGAGGACCGCCCCATGAACTGGGACAATTGGGATGTGGACATGTATTATCAGAGAAAGCCATACCATGCCGAACTTGTGACGGCGCCGGTTTTAAAGGAATGGGGACCGGTTCGGACTGTTGTTTCCATCTCTCACCGGTTTGCGGGCTCCCTTGTGGAGCAGGATATTGTGTTCTACCCCAATCTGCCCAGAATCGATTTTGTGACCCGGCTGACTGGAGAGACCATCATGTTCTGCTGAGGGTTTATTTTCCGGCCCAGATTAACGCTGCCAAGGCCACCTATGAGATACAGTTCGGCAATGTGGAGAGGGAGACTACCAGCAACCACAGCTGGGATACGGCCAAATTTGAAGTATGTGCCCATAAATGGGCGGATCTGTCGGAAAACGGCCTGGGACTCAGCCTTCTTAACGACTGTAAGTATGGACACAGCATCAGGGACGGGGAAATGGGACTGACCCTTATTAAGTCCGGGACCTATCCCAATGAGAACGCGGATATAGGCATTCATGAATTTACCTATTCTATCTATCCGCACAAGGGACGGTGGCAGGAAGCAAGGACCGTGGAAATGGCCTATGGCCTGAATTCGCCCCTGGTATCCGCACTGGCGCCCGCCAAAGGACCAGGCGGATTCTGGAGCAAGGTATCCGTGGACCAGCCGTGCTGTTTTGTGGAAATGATGAAAAAGGCGGAGGATGGGAACGGATATATCCTGCGTATCTATGAAAACCGCAATACAAGGACGTCCATGACGGTAAACCTTGGATTTGAAATTTCCCATGTGGAGGAATGTGATTTGCTGGAAAGGACCCTGAGGTCCATTGAGACAGATGGACATAGGTTTAAGGATTTCATAAAACCTTATGAGATTAAGACATACCGCGTCAGCCACGCCGGCGTGTAAGTTCCGGCTCATCAAGAATCGGAATATAAGGGAGGATTCACATGGAAGAACAGAGGGCATGGTGGATGACAATGGTTATGATATCAGGGATTATAAGGCTGTCATGGATGTGTTTGGCGCCATGGAGGACTTTGACAGGCTTCCGGCAGAGATACATCAAAAAGGAATGAAGCTGGTGATGGACCTGGTTGTAAACCATACATCGGATGAACATGCCTGGTTCGTGGAGAGCCGCCGTTCTCCTGACAATCCCTACAGGGATTACTATATATGGAAGGATACGACATGATGGCCTGGTGGGGAGACAAGGGCATTGACGGTTTCAGGATGGATGTGATATCCATGCTGTCCAGGGAGCAGCGCTTTCCCGACGGGGTGTTAAAAGAAGGAAAACCCTATGGTGACGGCCTGCCCTATTATGCAAACGGCCCCAGGATACATGAGTTCTTGCGGGATATGAGTCCCATGAGCTGAACATTATGTTCCGCTTTGAACATGTGGAACTGAATCCCGGGGCCCCTTGGAAAATGGAATGACAACCCAATCTGCCTGAGATTTGAAGGAAGTGCTGAGCCGGTGGCAGACAGAACTGGAGGGCAAAGCCTGGAACAGCCTGTTCTGGAAGAACACTCAGGCCCCGGATGAGGAAGGGGATATCTGCTTCAGACCTTATGAAGCCATTGCTTATGCAATAATTGCTGGAGGATTCTATATGGGTATTATATACGAAGAAAAATCAAGGCAGTTCCATCTGTACAACGATAAAATCAGTTATATCATGACATGTCTTCCGAACGGGCAGATGGGACAGCTCTACTATGGAAAGCGGATACGGCACAGGGAAAGCTTTGGCCATTTGCTGGAGTTTGCGCACAGGGATATGGCGCCCTGTGTCTATGAGGATGACACCACATTTTCACTGGAACATATCAAGCAGGAATACCCAGGCTTTGGAACCGGGGATATGCGGTATCCGGCTTATGGAATCAGAAGGGAAAATGGAAGCAGGGTCAGTTCTTTTGTATACAAAAGCCACATCATACAAAGAGGAAAGCCGGAATTGCCGGGCCTGCCAGCCGCTTATGTGGAGCAGGATGAGGAGGCGTGGACCCTGAAGCTGTATCTGGAGGACCCAGTGGCAGGTATGGAACTGGTGCTTTTCTATACAATCTATGAAAAGATGCCTGTGCTTACCCGCAGCGCACGGTTTGTCTGCCGTGGTCCGGAGCTGGTCTGCCTGGAGCGGGCCATGAGCCTGAGCCTGGATCTGCCGGATCCGCGTTACCAGATGGTTGATTTGACCGGGGCCTGGTGCAGGGAACGGTATGTGGACTGCCACGGACTTCACCAGGGAGTCCAGAGCATACACAGCATGAGGGGACACAGCAGCCACCAGTTCAATCCGTTCATCTGTCTGAAACGGCCTGATGCCGGGGAGGACAGCGGTGAGGTAATCGGCATCAGCCTTGTATACAGCGGCAATTTTCTGGCCCAGGCAGAGGTGGATACCATGGAGACGGTCCGGGTGACCATGGGAATCCATCCCGAGGGATTTGACTGGCCCCTTTGTCCGGGAGAGGAGTTCCAGACGCCGGAGGCGGTGATGGTATATTCGGGGGACGGCTTAAACGGTATGAGCCAGGTGTTCCACCAGCTCTACCGGACCAGGCTTGCCAGGGGATATTGGAGGGACAGGGAGAGGCCCATCCTGATTAATAACTGGGAAGCCACATTCATGGATTTTGACGAGGACAAGATTCTCTCCATTGCGGACAAGGCAAGGGAGCTGGGCATAGAGCTGTTCGTACTGGATGACGGGTGGTTTGGAAAGCGGGACGATGATACCACTTCCCTGGGGGACTGGTATCCGGACCTGCATAAGCTGCCGGATGGAATTACAGGGCTGGCAGGAAAAATCAGGGATATGGGAATGAAGTTCGGCCTGTGGTTCGAGCCTGAGATGGTCAGCAGGGACAGCCGTCTTTACCGCGCCCACCCGGATTGGATGTTAGGGAGTACGGACCGGCCGGTGTGTACAGGGAGACACCAGTATGTGCTGGATTTTTCAAAGGACCAGGTGGTGGAATACATAGGGGACAGAATGGAGGAGATACTGGGAGACGGCGGTGTGTCTTATGTGAAGTGGGATATGAACAGGAGTATTTCCGACCTGTTTTCAGCGGGCCGGGATGCGCAGTACCAGGGAACCGTGTACCACAGACAGATACTGGGAGTATATAAGCTGTATGACCGGCTCACCAGGAGCTTCCCTCATGTTCTGTTTGAATCCTGCGCCAGCGGCGGCGCCAGATTTGACCCGGGCATTCTGTATTACGCGCCTCAGGGCTGGGTTTCCGATGACACCGACGGAGTGGAGCGTGTGAAAATCCAGTACGGCACCAGCCTGGTATATCCGCTCAGCTCCATGGGAAGCCATGTGTCCGCCATACCCAACCATCAGACACAGAGAAATGTTCCGCTGGCCGCCAGGGCGGCGGCAGCCTGTTTCGGAACCTTTGGGTATGAGCTGGATCTGAATCTGCTTGCAGAGGAGGAACAATACCAGGTAAAGGAACAGATACGGTTTATGAAGGAGCACAGGAAGCTGATTCAGCAGGGAAGGTTCTACCGGCTTATAAGTCCCTTTGAGGGAAATGAGGCTGCCTGGATTGTGGTATCGGAAGACGCGGACAAGGCAATTGCGGCTTACTTCCGGTTCCTCCAGCCCGTGAATGCCGGTTTTAAACGGCTGGTACTCAAGGGGCTGAATCCGGGGATCATGTACCGGGTCAGCGGGGTAGACTATACCGCGTATGGGGACGAACTTATGAGCGCGGGCCTGATTCTTTCAGACGGTGCCAGCGGTGTGCGGACCAGCCCGGTGCCCCAGGGAGATTATCTGTCCAGGTTATTTTTGGTGGAGGCACAGCCTTGACAAAAGCGTCCCGGCAGGTTATACTTAACAGGCAGTTTTCAACAACTGCCCAAGCCGGCATTTGTTGACACATCTGCGTATGTACGGCCAAATATGTCATAAAGTTTCCACGCAGCCGGGGAGATAGCGGTGCCCTGTACCTGCAATCCGCTCCAGCAGGGGTGATACCTTGCCTCGGGCTGTTTGCTGCGAAGCTGCCTTGTGTAAGTGGCGTTGACGTCTGGGTCTTACGCAACGGGAATCTGTGAACCGTGTCAGGGCAGGAATGCAGCAGCACTAAGCAGAACCTCCCGTGTGCCGTGAGGCAGCCTGGATTGAGTTAACTGCATGAGTAACGTTCGTGGCAGCAGCACAAAGCAAGGTGCGTGGAATTAAAAATGGGATATAAATCTGAGGATACGTTACTGTATCACCGGATTTATGTCCCATTTGTATTTCCGCATGGCGTGCTTCCCTGGGACCGGCCGGTTATCCGGATTTTGCGGCCGGCCGGTTGTCCGAATTTATACTTGCCCCGATAACACCTTTGCGTTATAATTACAAAATGGGTATAATAGAACCATTCCCAGGAAACATAACAGAAAGTGAAGAAACTCTATAAGGAGGAAGTGCAATATGAGAAGAATTGGAATGCTGACCAGCGGCGGAGACTGCCAGGCACTGAATGCCACCATGAGAGGTGTGGCAAAGTCCTTATATAACATGTTTGACGACGTGGAAATAATTGGATTTGAAGACGGATATAAAGGACTCATGTATGCGGACTATCAAATCATGAAATCGTCAGATTTCTCAGGAATTCTCACCCAGGGCGGTACCATTCTCGGGACTTCCCGCCAGCCTTTCAAGCTCATGCGCACTCCTGATGAGAATGGACTGGATAAGGTGGAGGCCATGAAGCACACCTACAAAAAGCTGAAGCTCAGCTGTCTTGTGGTGCTGGGCGGGAACGGCAGCCAGAAAACAGCCAACATGCTCAGCGAAGAAGGACTCAACGTGGTATCGCTTCCCAAGACAATTGACAATGACCTGTGGGGCACGGATATGACATTTGGGTTCCAGAGCGCGGTGGATGTTGCCACCAATGCCATTGACTGCATTCATACCACGGCCGCGTCCCACGGGCGTGTATTCATCGTGGAGGTTATGGGACATAAGGTGGGCTGGCTGACCCTGTATGCTGGTCTTGCAGGCGGGGCGGACATTATACTTCTTCCGGAGATACCATATGATATCAATATTGTGTGCGACGCCCTGACCAAGCGGTCCAAGGCAGGCAAACGCTTCTCTATCCTGGCAGTGGCCGAAGGCGCCATTTCCAGGGAAGATGCCAAGATGAGCAAGAAGGAACTGAAGGAAAAGAAGAAAAGTGGAGTGGTATATCCGCCCGTGGCCTATGAAATCGGGGCCAAGATACAGGAAGTCATCGGCAGCGAGGTAAGGGTTACGGTTCCGGGCCATATGCAGCGCGGCGGCGAGCCATGCGCTTATGACCGCGTGCTGGCAACCAGGCTGGGCGCTGCGGCAGCCAGGCTGATAGCCGAGGAGCGGTATGGCTACATGGTGGCAGTGAAGAACAACGATATCACCCAGGTGCCTCTCTCCGAGGTTGCGGGAAGGCTTAAGACCGTGGATCCGGAGTGTTCCATGATTAAGGAAGCCAAGATGGTGGGCATCAGCTTTGGCGATGAATAACTGCATGATGATGAAAATGAGCGTTAATTTGAAAATAAATTTATATGAACAAGATAGAATAATAGGAGTTGCCTAATATGTCATATACGGCGTTATACCGCAAATGGCGTCCTGTTTCCTTTGAGGATGTAAAAGGCCAGGACCCGATTGTGCAGACACTGAAAAACCAAATAACGTCGGAGCGTATCGGCCATGCATACCTGTTCTGCGGTACCAGGGGAACGGGTAAGACCAGTATAGCCAAGATATTTGCCAGGGCGGTGAACTGCGAACATCCGGTGGATGGCAGTCCCTGTAACGAGTGTCCCACCTGCAGGTCCATTCAGTCGGGTTCCTCCATGAATGTGGTGGAAATTGATGCCGCCTCCAACAACGGTGTGGAGAACATACGTGATATAAGGGAACAGGTGCAGTATCCTCCCACAGAGGGACGGTACAGGGTCTATATCATTGACGAGGTCCATATGCTTTCTATTGGAGCCTTTAACGCTCTGTTAAAGACACTGGAGGAACCCCCGTCCTATGTGATTTTCATATTGGCTACCACCGAAGTACACAAGATTCCAATTACGATTCTCTCCCGCTGCCAGCGCTATGATTTTAAGCGCATATCCTTAGAGACCATAGCGGACCGCCTGAGGGAGCTGACTCAGGCCGAGCAGATACAGGTGGAGGACAAGGCGCTTCTCTATGTGGCAAAGGCGGCTGACGGCTCCCTCAGGGATGCCTTAAGCCTTTTGGACCAGTGTGTGGCCTTTCATTACGGAAGGGTGCTGACCTATGACAATGCCCTGGAGGTTCTGGGGGCGGTGGATTCCAGCGTGTTCAGCCAGATGTTCGGCGCCATTGTGGAGGGCAGGACAAGGGACTGTATATGCAGCCTGGAGGAAATTGTGATTCAGGGCCGGGAGCTGGGCCAGTTTGTCACTGATTTTATATGGTATATGAGAAACCTGCTTTTAATCCGGAGCGCGGACGACGCAGAGGGCCTGGTGGATATGTCGGAGGAGAATTTAAAGCAGCTGAGAAGCGATGCGGGCAAGGCGGACGGAACCACGCTGATGCGGTATATCCGTATCTTTTCCGAATTGTCCAACCAGCTGCGCTATGCCAGCCAGAAGCGGGTGCTGGTGGAGGTGGCGCTTATCAAGCTGACACGTCCATCCATGGAGCCTAACCTGGATGCCATTTTGCAGCGGTTAGGAGATCTGGAAGCGCAGATGGAGGATTTGGAGGCAGGCCGCATGGCCATTCCCATGACAGCTGCTTATCAGGCCGCAGGCAGCCCTCCTGCCGGACAGGTGCCGCAGGCGGGGGCTGGCCCGGGGCAGGATGGGGGAACAGCACCCCAGACAGCGGCGCCTTATGCTCCGGGGCTTCAGGCAGAGCCGGGGGTTATGCCGGAAAAGGTGGCCCTTCCCCGGGCCCAGCTGGAAGACCTGAAGCTGGTGAGAAACGAATGGGCCAAGATAGTCCGCAGCATGGGAGGCGGTGCCAGGTCATATCTGCGGGACACCGTGGTGGAGCCTGGCGGAGAAGGCTGCCTGACCATTGTGTTTATGGATCCCATGAACTACGATATGGGGAAGCGGCCCACTGTTATAGGGGAACTGGAGCGCTATGTGGAAGCTAATTTCAGCAGATCCATTTACTTTAAGACAAGGCTGGCCGGCCGGGGCGAGCGCCTTAATACGATTTATGTGACCCAGGAAGAATTGGAAGAAAAGATTCATATGGATATTACATATGAAGATGAATAATATAAAGATGATTAATCGGGAATAATAGGAGGATAATACACCATGGCAAAACGTGGCGGATTCCCAGGCGGAATGCCTGGCAACATGAATAATCTTATGAAGCAGGCGCAGCGTATGCAGCGTCAGATGGAGGAGACTACCAGGGAGCTTGAAAATAAAGAATACACGGCTGCTTCCGGCGGCGGTGCGGTCAGCGTGACCGTGTCAGGCAAAAAGGAAGTGGTATCCGTTAAGCTGTCACCTGATGTGGTGGACCCGGACGATATTGAGATGTTAGAGGACCTGATTGTGGCAGCTGCCAATGAGGCGTTCCGCCAGATGGAGGCTGAGAGCAGCGAGGCCATGTCTAAGCTGACAGGCGGCTTAGGCGGAGCACTGGGCGGAGGTTTCCCCTTCTAATGGATTACTACAGCAGTCAGATTACCAAGTTAATAGAGGAACTGTCTAAGCTCCCCGGAGTTGGGGCCAAGTCGGCCCAGCGCCTGGCATTCCATATCATCAACATGCCGAAGGAGCAGGTGGAGGAGCTGGCAGGTGCCATGACAAGCGCCAGGAATAACGTGCGCTATTGTAAGGAATGCTTCACCTTGACGGATAAGGAACTGTGCCCTATCTGCAGCAGTGACAGGCGGAATCATAAGACCATTATGGTGGTGGAGAATACCAGGGATTTGGCTGCTTATGAGAAAACTGGCAAATACGATGGGGTTTATCATGTGCTGCATGGCGCCATTTCTCCCATGCTGGGGATTGGCCCGGGGGATATAAAGCTGAAGGAATTGATGCAGAGACTCCAGTCGGATGTAGAGGAAGTCATCATTGCGACCAATTCCAGCCTGGAAGGCGAGACCACAGCTATGTACATAAGCAAGCTGATAAAGCCTACAGGGATTAAAGTGACCAGAATTGCCAGCGGAGTACCCGTTGGCGGAGATTTGGAATACATAGACGAAGTAACACTTCTTCGGGCATTGGAAGGCAGGACGGAACTTTAGACAGCAGATTTCCATACCGGGAACTAGCGATAGGGAGATGCAAAAGATGGATAAATACGAGTTTAACATAAAAGTTGAGCAGATTAAGAAGATGGTAAGCCGCGGGGACTATGAAACGGCCATGAAGATAGCCGATACCATAGACTGGCGCAGAGTGCGGAATGTAAACATCCTGTCCATGGTGGCAACCATCTATGAGAAGAACGAAGAGTACCAGGAGGCCAAGGATATTCTGCTGCTGGCATTTGAACGGGCGCCCATAGGAAAGCGCCTGCTGTTCAAGCTGGCGGAGCTGGCTATCAAGGAGGGCAGCTTTCAGGAGGCAGAGGATTACTACAGGGAGTTCTGCGACCTGGCGCCGGACGATCCCAGGCAGTATATCCTGCGCTACCTGATTCTGGGGGCAAAGGGAGCGCCCGCAGAGCAGCTGATTCATACCCTGGAGCAGTACTGCAACATTGAGCTGGATGAAAAATGGCTCTATGAGCTGGCAGAGCTGTATGCGGAGGCCGGTATGGGAGAACTCTGCATCATGGCCTGCGACAAAATTATGCTTATGTTCGGTCTTGGAAAGTATGTGGAGAAGGCCATGGAGCTTAAGATACAGTTTGCGCCTCTCACAAAGTATCAGATGGATCTGGTGGAAAACAGGGATAAGTATGAGGCACGTCTCAAGGCAGTGGAGCAGGAGTACCGCGCCGGAAAACGGCCTGCGGACTATGAGCCCATGCCTGAGAGGAAAACGGAAGTCTCTCCCCAGTCCTACATGGCCCGCCAGGAGGCCGCTTTTGCCGTGGAGCCGGAAGCAGAGTACCCGGAGGACGGGTATGCGCAAGCCGGACATCGGGAGGGCGGATACGCAGAGGACGATTATGCGCAAACCGGATATCAGGAAGCTGGATATGCGGAAGAAGAATATCCGGAGGACGATTATTCAGAAGGTGATTATCAAAAAAACGGATATCAGGCAGAGGTATATCAGGAAGATACCTATACGGATGAAGATGATTCTGAGGAGGCATATGGACGGCGGGGCTATTACGGAAATGAATATCCGGACCAGAATCCGCAGGACGACACAGAAGACGGCGCCAAAGCCGGGTACCCGGAGGAACACTGCGGGAATGCCGCCGGGGCTGAGAAATCATATGAGGATGAGGGCGCACACGCCCGGGTTACCATAGAGCCTGAGGATTCGGAGGAGGAAGAGAAATCCGCAGAGGAAACACAGCCCCAATGGATGCCGGATAAGCCCCGGATTCTGTCAGATGAAGCGGTGCGGGCCAGAATGCATGAGGCGGAGGTTCAGGCAGATCTGGCCAAGGAGATGTCCAGGATATCAGACGGACGTCACAGGCCGGAGACAACGTCTGCCCAGACACGGGTACTGGCCGACATAAAGGATTTGGGGAGAGAGTCATCTGTCCAGGAATCGCATCATTTCATGATAGAAGCCGAGTATTCCAGTTCGGGTCTGGACCAGGCCATTGAACTTCTTAAGAAGATTCATAAGGAGACAGGGGCTAAGAACCAGGCTGCCAAGATAACAGGGGAAAAGCTTAACAGTAAAGGCGTATTTGCCATTGCGGACAAATTGACAGGCAAGGACCTGATTATTGAACAGGCCGGCGCCATGGAGGAATCCACTCTCCAGGAGCTGAACCAGCTGATGGCCAGGGATGAGACAGGCATGAATGTAGTCCTTATAGATGTGGCGGGTAATCTGGCCCGTATCCATAGGGTATATCCGGGATTGGCCAAACGGTTTGAATATGTAGGGAAGATGGGGCCGGAAGAGGTTGCTTATGTGGCGCCGGAAGGGGATGACCGCCCCGTGCGCCCTGTGCAGCTCCGGAAGGCAGAAGAGCCGGCTGTGCCCAGGAAGGTCCAGAGCCGGAAAGAAGAACCAGCTGTTAGTAAGGCTCAGCCGGTACCGGAACCAGCTGCCCCCAGGAGCCTGCCAAAACCAGAGCCAGAGCAGAGGCCGGACACGGATCGTAAAGCAGAAACAGAGCAGAAACCAAATCCGGTGCGCAGGAAAATGGAAGAGAGCCGCCCGGAGCCGGTTGCCCGCAGGGAAGAACATAAAGAAGTCCCTCTTAAGGCGGCGGAAAACCCTCCGGTCCTGCCTCAGCCGGATGAATCGGATTATGATGACCAGCAGGAGATGGATATTGATGAATTTGCTCAGTATGCATGCCAATATGCCAGCGACATTGACTGCAGTATTTCAGGAAAGAGCATGCTGGCCCTCTATGAGCGGATTGAAATTATGGAGGAAGACGGCGTACCACTTACAAAGGTAAATGCTGAGGACTTGATAGAGGAAGCTGCTGATAAAGCGGAGAATCCATCCTTCTTTAAGCGGATTACAGGAATATTCTCGTCCAAGTATGACAGGGACGGTCTTCTGATATTAAAAGAGGAGCATTTTATATGATGACCATAGGTTTGATTGCACTGGATCTTGACGGTACTCTGCTGGACAGCCAGAAAAACCTGTCAGAGCGCAACCGCAGGGCGCTGGAGCGCTGCGCCCGTATGGGCATACAGATTGTGCCGACCACTGGCAGGGCGGTGGATGGTATCACGCAGGCAGTACGGTTCCTGCCGGGGGTCAACTACGCCATAACCACCAACGGCGGAACGGTGGCAGACCTTATTAAGGGAATCAGTCTGAAGCGGTGTACACTGTCCAACGCAAAGGCGTTGGAAGTCATGGATATCGTGAAAAAGTACAGGGCAATGTATGATCCGTATATAGATGGAAGAGGGATTTCGCAGCCCGAGTTCATCGAACATATGGAAGACTACGGCCTGAGTCCTGTGATTCAGAAAATGGTACTCTCCACCAGGGATGTTGTGCCAAATATCCTGCATTACGTGACAGATTGTAAGAAGGATGTGGAGAAGGTCAACGTATATCTGGCTGATGTGAATGATGCAATGCCGCTGCGCAGGGAGCTTTCAGCCGTACAAGGTATTGTCATCAGCTCATCTCTGTATAATAATCTGGAAATCAATGCACTGGGAGCCACAAAGGGTGTTGCGCTTATGTGGCTGGCAGATTATCTTGGGATTGCCCCCGAGGCCACCATGGCATTTGGTGATGGGGAAAATGATATCTCTATGCTGGAGGCGGCCGGAGTGGGCATTGCCATGGGAAATGGACTGGACATAGCTAAAAACGCGGCAGATAGGATTACACTGACAAATGACGAGGATGGAGTTGCGGACGCTATAGAACGCCTGATATTCAACTAAAAGAAAGACTGAAATTATATGGACATGATATTAGAACATTGGCTGTCTGCCGGTGCAGGTGTTTTTCTCATTGGCATGGTACTGTATGGACATTACAGGGGGGCGCTGAAGCAGTGTGTATCCCTGGGAGCGCTGATACTTACCATTATATTGGTAAAGGTTGCCACTCCGTATATGACGGGTTTTATCAGGGATAATCCCTCCATACGCCAGAGCGCGGCAGAGGCCATACTGAATGCAGCCGGCTGGGAGGAACCGTTAGCGGAAAACACGGAGCTTCCGGCGGCGCAGCGCATTGCTATTGAGAACCTTAATCTGCCCCAATCCGTAAAGGAAACGCTGCTTGAAAACAATAACAACGAGTTTTATCATATGCTGGGAGTGGAGCAGTTTGCGGAATACGTCAGCACATATCTGGCTGACATTCTTATCAACGCAGTCAGCTCCATCATCCTGTTTGCAGTCGTCTATATCCTGATACATCTGGTGGTGCGGTGGCTGGATCTCATAGCGCGGCTTCCCATACTGTATGGATTGAATCATATAGCGGGTGCCGTCCTGGGATTGATCCAGGGACTGTTGTTTCTGTGGATTGGCTGTTTTTTGGTAGGAATCTTTGCGGCCACACCTCTGGGAATGACATTGGAGGAACAGATTAACGCAAGTACCTGGCTTCGGTTTTTATATCAGTATAATCTGATTAATATTGTACTGGGCGGCATCATCCGGGGCATTCTATAGAATAAAAAGATATAATTGTTCCTTTAATATATATAATTAAAACAAATCGCTGGGAGGGGATGGAAACATCTGTAAACAGCGATTTTTTTATTAACCACAAAATATAGAGAAATACAGAAAAAATAAGTACATTTAGTGGTGTGGAAATAAAGTTGAAAATTGTATAAAAAAATGGCACAAATTCCCTTGACAAGTTGAGAAAGTAGTGATATATTAAAAGTCCACCGCGGAAAACGGTGGGACAACTCTGAAAAATGAGTTAAAAAAGTTGTTGACAAGCAGTAACATATATGGTAATATATAAAAGTTGCTACTGAGACAGACAACAAAAAAGAAATAAAAAAGTTGTTGACAAATGGCTGCAAATATGATAAACTACCAAAGTTGCTGCTGAGACAGATAAACAACAACAAAGAACCTTGAAAATTGAAGATTAGACAGTATGTAAAACCCTGAAAATT